>ERZ780012.53-NODE-53-length-59317-cov-13.2581_pt1 | contig 59317 bp, 44 predicted proteins | sample MGYA00511869_ERZ780012 | MGnify/ENA primary metagenome ERZ780012 (study PRJEB29588, sample SAMEA2161608) | human gut metagenome | biome: human gut; feature: human-associated habitat; material: faeces | place: Denmark | collected 2008/2010 ... | reverse complement strand
CTTCACCGCATTGCCGTATGCAAAAGGAAGGAGGTATTTTGATGCGGTTGCCCTGACACCATGGGTCTCCAGGCCGCCGTCTACGGCAACATCGGCCAGGCCCGCTCTAAGGGTATCGACATCCAGGCCGACTACAAGCAGGCCTGGGCCAGCGGCCTCTGGGCGTCCGCGAGGGCGAACTTCACCTACTCCACCGGTAAGTATGATGTCTATGAGGAGCCTACTTATCCGGAGTCCTACCGCCAGCACGCCGGCAGGTCGATCAGGCAGACATGGGGTTACATCGCCGAGCGTCTGTTCGTCGATGACGAGGATGCCGCCAACAGCCCTTCGCAGGCCGCTTTCGGTAGCCAGTACGGTGGAGGTGACATCAAGTACACCGACGTCAACGGTGACGGTGTGATCACTAACGCGGACATGGTGCCGATCGGCTATCCGACCTCCCCGGAGATCATCTACGGGTTCGGTGTGTCCCTCGGTCACAAGGGCTTCGATTTCTCGGTGTTCTTCCAAGGTCTGGGACGCGAGTCTTTCTGGATTGACGCCACAAGCGCCTACAGCACGAAGTACAACAAGTACGGAACAGCTCCGTTTGTCAACAACGGACAGCTTCTGAAGGCCTATTCCGACAGCCACTGGAGCGAGGACAATCGTGACATCTACGCCCTCTACCCACGCTACAGCGCCTACGAGAACCACAACAACACACAGGTCAGCACCTGGTGGATGAGGGACGGCTCCTTCGTCCGTCTCAAGCAGATGGAGTTCGGCTACACCCTTCCTCAGAAGCTTACCAACAAGATCCACATCGACAATCTCCGCGTCTACTTCCAGGGCAACAACCTCCTGTGCTGGAGCAAGTTCAAACTCTGGGATCCGGAGCTCGCCGGAGAGGGATTCAACTACCCGATCCAGAGGACTTTCAACATCGGTGTGAACGTGACATTCAAATAATCTTCGACTATGAACATGTGCAAGAATATTCATAAATCAATAGCGTCCTCCCTTGCGGCCGCGGCCTTGCTGCTGGGGTCGGCGGGCTGCAACGACTTCCTCAACGTGGTTCCTGACGACGGTCTGCCGTCGATCGAGACCGCGTTCAACCTCAGGTCCTCGGCTATCCGCTATCTGGCCACCTGCTATTCCTACATGACCCTTGAGGGTTCTATGGGCAACGACCCGGCCATGCTCGGAAGCGATGAGTACTGGGATCTTTATGGCCGTACCACGACCAACACCTCCGGCCGTGTGCCGTTCACGATGTCCTACATCGCCAGAGGCAACATGACTGCCAACAGCGTGTTCGCCAACGACTGGGCAGACATGTACAAAGGAATCCGCTGCTGTGACATCTTTGTCGACAACATCGGTAAGGTTCCGGACATGGATGAGACGGAGAAGGCGCAGTGGATCGCCGAGGTGACATTCCTCAAGGCCTACTTCCACTTCAACCTTGTCCGCAAGTGGGGACCGGTCCCGATTGTACGCGAGAGCCTCCCTATCGACTCCTCTGTCGATGAGGTTCGTGTCCACCGCAACAACATCGATGAGTGCTTCGACTTTATCATTGAACTTCTGGACAAGGCGATGCCTGACCTTCCGCTCATCAATCCATCGGTTGATGAATATGGTCGCGTCAACAAGGCCATCTGTGCCGCCTTCAAGGCCAAGGTAGCGGTCTACGCCGCCAGCCCGCTTTTCAACGGCAACTCCGAACAGGCGGCTCTCGTGGACACAGACGGAACCACGAGGCTGTTTCCGGAGAAGACAGATGATGAGAAGCTCGTCCGTTGGACAGCCGCCATGGAGGCCTGCCGCGAGGCCATCGCAGTCTCCGAGGAGGCCAACATCTCCCTCTACGAGGGCGATGACATCACCTACCGCATGACAGACTCCCTCAAGACCACTTTGACCCTCCGCAACGCATTCAACCAGAAGTGGAACAGCGAGCTCATCTGGGGCAACACACAGCCGGATCCCAAAACAATGAATATGTACCACAAGCTCTGCATGCCGATCCTCAACGGGTTCACCGACATGCTCGGAGGCTACATATTCATCGGCGTTCCGCTCAAGATTGCCGAGCAGTTCTACACCGTGCACGGGCTTCCTATCGCCAACGATTCCGAATGGGCGAACATCAACCCGATGGATTTGCGTGTCGGCGATGACCAGCATGCCTACTACATCTGCAAGGGCTACACCACCATCAAGCTCAACTTCGACCGAGAGCCGAGGTACTACGCCTCTCTCGGATTCGACGGAGGCAACTGGCTCGGGCAGCTTGGTAACTTCAACGACCTCAAACCGGAGGATGTTCACTATGTGGCCTGCAGGATGGGTGGTACACATGCCAAGAGAGGCAACCAGACAGGTCCGGTGACAGGATTCTTCCCGAAGAAGCATTTCCCGATTCAGGCGACCTGGACTGGCAACAACACATTCACCGACTCCGGCACCACATGGTACCCTTGGCCGATGATCCGTCTGTCCGACCTCTACCTCCTCTATGCCGAGGCAATCAACGAGGCGGAAGGCCCGAACGGAGCGCACAGGGATGACCTGTTCAAGTACATCAACGCCGTCCGTGAGCGCGCGAAGATCCCTGACGTGAAGACCGCCTGGGACACCTACAGCAACAGTCCTGGCTACTACAACACCAAGGTCGGAATGCGTGCCATCATCCACAGGGAGCGTCTCAACGAGCTGGCTTTCGAGGGTCAGAGGTTCTGGGATCTTCGCAGATGGAAGGAGGCCGCCGCCGAGTACCAGAAAGGAATATACGGATTCGACATTGTATCCGCTTTGCCTGAGGACTACTACGTAAAGAAGTTCATCTATGAACAGAAGTTCGGACTGAAAGACTACTTCTGGCCAATCCCGACAAGCTACATTGAGATTAACCCTAACCTTGTGCAGAACATCGGTTGGTAACTTAAGAATCATCGCAAATGAAAAAAGTAATATTATTATCAACAACATTAATCGCATCTTTGCTGCTGGTTTCCGGCTGTGCCGAGGACAATCACGGCAGAATTGACCAGCTCGACAAGGACCTCCCGGCTCCACAGCCAGTTGAGGTCACCGGTGTCAAACCAACGAGCGGTGGGGCTGTCCTCTGGGTCAGGATCCCTGATGACAAGAACATAAAAGGCGTTGTCGCCACCTATAAACGTGGCGGAGTGGAAGTCGAATCCAAAATCTCCAGATATGTCGATAGCCTGGAGGTTGAAGGCTTCGCTGACACCCAGGAACATGAGATTCAAGTCTGCTCATTCAACATCAATGAAGATAAATCAACCCCTGTCACAGTCAAATTCAACCCTTTGAAACCGGCGATACAGACTGTCTCCCCGACTATCATTTCAGCCGCGGGCGGTGTCAAGGTGAAGATCACAGGCAATGAGAGCAAGGCGAACATCGCCGTCTGCATCCTTCGTGACGGGGATGTCAACAATGCCGGTAAGCCTGTCTCTGAAATCAAATGGAAGGAGGTCACGACTCTGTTCACGGCCAGTGACAGCATCACTCTCACAAGACGTGGAATCGAGCCTAAAGAGGCGATCTTCGGAGTCTATGTCAGAGATCGTTGGGGCAATGTGTCCGACACCCTGACCGCAGTGCTCACTCCGGCGCTGGAAGTGCAGATTCCTAAGTCCGGGTTCAAAGGTGCGTATCTTGAGGATGACAATGTCTTCTCTATGGAGGATGAACGCTCAACTTATCCTCTCAAAGGCCTTTGGGATGGATTCGGCGCATCTTCGACAGGCCACTTTCTGGCGGTTGACAAGGTTCCTATTCCTTGCTGGTTCACGATCGACCTCGGCTGTGTGGCTGCGCTCAGCCGTATCGCGACACTCCCGCGTATCGCTTATCCGGAACTTTTCGGTGACGCGCACCCGCGCAACTTCGAGTTCTGGGGCAGCATGAACCCTTCAGGAAAAGAGGGCAAGGGCGAGCATGGTTTTGACGACTCTTGGTTCTGCCTTGGCAAATTCGTTCAGTACAAACCTTCCGGCTATAATCCTGACGGTTCAGTCGGAATTGTCACACCGGAAGACGTGGAGGCATTCAACGGAGGCAATGATTTTGAGCTGAACAGCGATGAATATCCTCACGCCTATGATCAGATTCGTTATTTGAGGGTCGTTCTCACATCTTTCGCCTCCTGGGCGATGCCTGACGCTACTGTCGGTGCTCTTCAGTTCGGTGAGGTCACACCTTACGGTGAGGTTGTGAAAGAATCCTTATAATACTTAAAGACTATGAATATGAACAAGATAGCATTCAATATTCTGGCAGTGCTGGTTTTGGCCGTTTTGGCGGTCTCTTGCGGAGGTCAGGATGAAATCTATAAGGAATGGGTCAAGAAGGGCGGCTATGACTACCCTGCGAAGGCCATTAACCTGTCCTCCGTCATCGGCTACCAAAATGTCATTGTCAATTGGGAAAAACCGATGGATCCGGCGGTCCGGACAGCCACTCTGTTCTGGGATAATTATGCGAAATCCATCGATGTGGACTATGCTGATTACCCTGATGGCAAGGTTTCCATAGAAGTTGGAGAGCTCGAGGACAGATCCTATACCTTCGACATCGTCAACTATGATGATGTAGGCAACAAGTCCCTTGCCGCAGAGATTACGGTCTCTCCGTACGGAGATGGCTGGATGGTCTCCCGCTCCGAGCGAACTGTCACTTCCGCAAGGATGGAAGGCAGGGACGCAAAAATCGTGATGTCCAAGGCCACGGACGAGATGATAGCCACACGCTTCCGCTACAAGAATCTTCAGGATGAATGGGTTGAAAGCGAGACTGTCCTCAAACCAGGAGAGAACGAAGTCACTTTCAAGGATGCCATGAAGGGCAAGAGGTTTGAATATTCTTCCTCTTTCTGTCCTAAGGCCGGAAAGGATACGGTCTGGCGCACTTGGACAAAGTCTGTTGACGGCATCTCCTATCAGATTGACGGCAGCCGTTGGAATGTTACCGCCACAAACGGACAGTATTTCAAAATCAACACTCCAGATAAGATTATTGACGGCAGGTATGATCGTCCGACATACAGCTGGCACAGCTCCAAATCTGATAATAACAAACAAGCATTCCCAAAAATCCTTTCTGTTGACACTCAGACTTCCGCCGGAGAAGAGTTCGCTTTCACGGGATTTACCTTCTGCGAGAATAACACGGCGGCATCACTGCGTTATATCAAGGATTACACAATCTATGTCGGTTCATCCTACTACAATCCTGATGATGCTGATTATCAGAAGAATTTCGGTATCCCGTTCATCGGCGGGACACTCTCCACATCTGCGGACCAATATTCAGTGAATGTGACCCAGGGCGCCACCGGCCGTTACATCGCTATAGTGTTCAAAAATTCTTGGAACGCCGAAGACGGCTTCATCGATCTTTGGGAGCTCATTCCTTACGGTTATATCCCTTCGTTGGCTGATTAACGGCAGATCAGATGAAAATGTATCATTCAATACTACTCTCGGCTCTTGTGCTTCTCTCTGCGGCGGCATCCTGCAAGGAGAAGCAGGAGCCGACTCCTGAGCCGGAACCGGAAGTGAATGCCGCCACATTCACGGCCACGCTTGACGCTTCCGCGGCCACACCGTTCAAGACATCCTGGACGGACGGTGACGCTATTCATCTCATCGGAGTCAAGGACGGCCAATCCACATCCGAGACCATCACGGCCTCTTCCGTGTCTTCGGCAAGTGCCACTTTTACATCGAAAGGGAGCGTCAAGGACGATTGTGATGAATATTACGCCTTCATAGCGGAGACCGGTGTCAGCGGATGTGATCCCGCTTCCTCCTGGACAGTCTCGTCATCGACCTCGTCAACCCGTTCAATCGCCGTGGCAAAGTGCGGCAAAGGCTCTTCAACCTTGAGTTTCAGGAATATATTCTCGTTCCTTAAGGTTGAGGTCTCCGATGCTTCCGTCAAGTCCATCGAACTGAAAGGCAACAACGAGGAAGATCTGAACTACGATGTCACGGTCTCGACTTCCGACTATTCCGTTTCCTTGGCCTCAAAACCTACGTTCGAGGCACAGAAAGTCATCAAGGTCAATGTCGGCGGGTCTGGAGACTGCTACATCAGCCTTGTGCCGGGAACCGTACTTGGACAGGGTTACACCGTCACCGCCTATGACGCTTCGGGCAAGGTTGTCAGCAAGTCTGTCTATTCCGACAAGCTCACAGTCCCGAATGGAAAAGTCATGGCAGCCGGAGAGCTTCAGCCGGAATCGGTTGAGTTCACCGCCTCGTTTGAGGACACTACGACTCCGGAATTCAAATCCACTTGGACAGACGGTGATGTGATAGAGGTCGCTTGTCTCGATGGCGAAACACTTGTAACAGAAACCATCAAGGCCACAGACATATCATCTGACGGGCGTACCGCCAAGTTTGTTTCCAACGGTACTCTTCCTGCCGGAGCCTCCGGTTATTATGCAATGATTCCTGGCACGGGAATAGACGGCTGCCAGAAAGCCAACTGGTCAACCAGCAACCTTGACGGCAACACCATTGAGAAGCCGACTGTCACCGTGGCAAGCTGCGCGGACGGTTCCGGCACGCTTGCCTTCAAGAACATATTCTCGCTCCTCGCTTTCAAGGTTGACGAGCCTGCCTCTTCATACGTGGTGCTCGAAGGCAACAATTCTGAAAGGATCAGCAAGAATATGCTTGTGTCTTTCTCCAGTCAGAATGTCAACGGCAACACAACCCCCGCGTTTGAGTCCACGACATCCCTGAAGAAGACCATCGAACCGGATAAGACCTATTGGTTCGGGCTTTACCCTGGACTTAAACTCTCAAAGGGATATACCTTGAGGGTTTACAACAGCGCCGGAAAGGAGATCGGCTACTCCAAGAACAATTCTTCGCTTACAGTGGAGAAAGGGAAGATCTACAACGCCGCCAAGTTCGTCATAACAAAACCGACGGACAAGACAAAGAACTTTGACGCAAGCAACATTGTCCTTTCGCTTGGTGTGGTCAGCGATGTGCACGTCAACCAGCAGGCACAGGCGAACAAATGGAAGTCCGCTCTCCAACAGTTCAAGGCCAAGGCTCTTGAGAACGATTCCAACGGAATGGCCGGAGTCCTTGTGGTAGGTGACCTGATTGATCAGCCGAGCGACAATCAGTTGAGCCTGTTCAAATCGACCCTCGAATCAGAGATTGACGTGAATAAGACTCCGATGATCTACACAATTGGTAATCACGATGTTCCTCGATATGCTTGGGCCTCCACAATGGTCTCGGATGTCGCTTATATGAGGAATATGTTCGGAAACGATTATTTCCAGACAGACCAGGATCAGGAGATGAGGACAAAGTACGAGGCACGTCACTGCGTAATCGGGGATTATCACATCCTGTGCGTCTCTCCGAACGGAGACCAGCCGATTGTCTATGACCCGACGGTCGTCACTTGGCTTGACAACCAGTTGGCCGCCATCACCTCAGCCGAGCCTGAGAAATATGTCATCGTGATCACCCATCCGATGATCAAGAACACCGTCTATGGCAGCCGTCTGGGCGAGGAGGGTGGAATATGGGAGTCCACACTTTCGCATTACTGGGCGACCGATGCGTTGACGCCGGTACTGAGGAAATATCCTCAGGCGATTGTGTTCGGTGGCCACCTCCATTTCCCTCTGAACGACCCTCGCAGTGTATGGCAGGGCGATTTCTCCGTCTTCGGATGCGCCTCTGTACGTTATATGGCGCTTGAGAACGGCAAGTACGAGGATATGTCCAGCGCCACCGTGATGAAGGACTGCAACGACTTCTCGCAGGGCAACCTGCTCCAGTTCGACGCCAGCGGCAACATGCGTGTGCTGAGGATGGACTTCTACAACAAAGATGTCATAGGGGAACCTATCGTGTCCTCTTATCCGACATCCGACAAGGGGCACCTGACGAAATACAATCACACGACACTCAGCCTTGCCAACGCGGCTCCGTCACTGTCAACGTTAAACGTTGATGTTACAGATGGAATCGCCACGGCTAAGTGGGCCGCCGGCACGGATGACGAGTTCGTGCATCATTACGTGCTCACCCTCAAGAAGGGTGGCGCTGTCGTGACGACCATGAAGATCCTCGCCGACTTCTACAAGAGCGCCAAGACCTCCGGGATGAGGAAGGAGTGGACCCGCTCACTCGGCAACGTCACGGATGGGACTTACGAGCTGACCCTTGAGGCTTTCGACTCTTGGGACGCAGCCGCGAAACCGCTCAAGAAGACTTTTCAGGTTGGTTCTACATCCAACAGTCTTTGGACAAATGATGAGGCTGGAAGCAAGTCTGTCTCCGGAGGCAGCGGCAACGCTTCGGAAGGTTGGCTGACATATTCCAATGGCACGCTCTCTTGGACCGCCAACACCACCGGCAAGCCAAGAACGGCGAAGATCACCCTCCCTGACGCTACTGAATATTCAGTGACCCAGATCTCGGCGGATGATTTCAAGGGCGGTTGGACATTGTACTCCAAGTTGTTCGACCCGAACAAGACCCTCGGTAAAGGCAACACCCTTGGCTATGCCTCCCCGTTGACTTTAGGCGAACCTCTCAAGACCGAAAAATTGAAAGACGCGTCGGGAACGGAACACACCAACAACCTCGGTGTCAAGGGGCTTTATTTCAACGCCGTGATGGATGCCGTGGTGGAGATTGACTACGCCGGGCAGTCAGTCAACTTTGGGGTGTTCCTTGACAGACGTGCCGCACTTGATGCCGGGGGCGGAAGATTCGTGTCGTTTCTTCCCGAGTTGAATCAGACAAGCGGATGGGCCGCCGGGAAATATGTATTCGCTCCGGGAGCAGGGGTTTTCTCCGCCAGCGATTACGAGTGGCTGTGGTTCAGCGTGAGCAAGGACTTTAACACTTTAAGGTACGTGTTCAAGGACAAGGGACAGAAAACCTCAAAGGGTAACCACTACATCTGCGGCATCTCCTGCGTGAAGGCGACCTCGACGAGTGCCACCACTTTGGCATCTGGCTATGACGTGATCTATCAGGCCAACTTCAACAGCAGTGACACTGATGGGATGTACTTCAAAAGAAACTAAATATTAATCTCTAATCACAAATTTTATTCACAATGAAATCACACTTGTTAACACTGACCGCAGCGGTTCTCGCGATTTTCGCGTTTTCCTCATGCAAAAAGGATCCCGGCTACGGCGATCCTGCAGTTAAGGTTAATCCGGGTGAGCTGAATTTCAAGGTGGACGGAGGTTCCGAGACAGTGAACCTCACCGCCACGGTCGAATGGACCGTTGAGAACTCGGCGTCCTGGGTTAAGGTTGAACCAATGGCGGGAGATCCTTCCAAGGAACTCCAGCCTGTGAAAGTCACCGTCTCAAAGAACGAGGATGTGGAACGCACCGCCACTGTCACATTCAAGCAGACCGACGGTGCCCTCACCGCGAAACTCACCATCAATCAGGAAGCATATATCCCTGAGGTACAGACCATCGACGTTTCGTCGATGAGCAAGTTGGCGAACATCTACAAATACCAGCGCTTCCAGCTCACCGGAGCTGTGAAGAGCCTCAAGTCCGATGGCTCGTTCAACCTCGTTGACGGCACCGGCTCCGTTCAGGTCGCAGGTCTCAGTGCCTCTGAGGTCGCTTACGGCACCCAGGGCGGCAAGCTTGACAATGTCAAGGAGCGCGGCACAGTCACGATCATCGGTTACTATGAGGGCGGCAAGTTTGTCTATGCCTACCTTGTGAAGTATGAGGAATATTCAGAGCCAAGCCCTGACACGGCCGCTACGAAGGCATTCCCTTACACCGCCGACTACAAAACCGCCGAGAACGGGGTGGTTGTCAACAATGCGATATTCCCTTATGCGTTTGACGCACTTTGGTCTTGGAGCGCCTCGACAGGTTGGAGAGCTTCCGGCTACAAGAACGCCGACTACACAACCGAGGCCACTCTCTACACAGAGAAGATTGACCTTAAGAACGCCGAGAAGCCTATCCTTGTGTTCGATCACATTGTCAGAGATTTCGCCGGCATCGAGCTTGCAAAAGAGCAGACTTCCCTTTGGGTAAGAAAGGATGGAGGCAGTTGGAATCAGATAGACATCACATTCTCCTATCCTGATGAACTCGGTTCAGAGGTGATGACTTCCGAGGAGATCAAACTTGACTCTTACATTGGTTCTGTAATCCAGATCGCTTTCAAGTATGTCAGCGACGAGAGCAAGAAGGCCGGTACCTGGCAGATCCTCAAGGTCGAGGTAAAGAAGAGCGAGGAGCCAACCCAGCCGGACAACTCATCCGGTACAGAGGACTATGACAAACCGGGTTGGGACTGGAACAAGTAATCCTTAATTGAATACAAGATGAAAAAGACTATAAAAATGCTTTTCGTGGCCGCTCTTGCGATAGCTTCAGCGGCTTGCGCCCGTGAAGAGGTTCTCGATGGCGGGCAGACCAGAGGAGAGCTCAGGACTTTCACCTGCTCCTTTGACGAGGAGACCCAGACAAAGACCGACATCACCAAGCAGGGTAAGACAGTCTGGTCAGAGGGTGACAAGATTTTCGTCACCAACGGAACAGAATCAGACACCCTTACGGTTGACTCCAAGTTCGCCGGTCAGAGATATTTCGAGTTCAGCACCACTCTTGAGGGTAAGATATATGTTGTCTATCCTTGCACCGCCGCCAAAGGAGTCAAGGACGGGAAGTTCACTCTTGAGGTTCCGAGCAACCAAAATGGATTGTTCGGCAGTGCCAATATCGCTTGCGCCGTCGCCGAAGACCGCTATGTGAAGATGAAGAACGTCACGTCAGTCCTTCGCTTCAAGGTTTCAGCCGATGCCGCAGCTGCGGTGAAGGTTGTGTCTATCAACTCTGTGAACAACAAGGTTTCCGGACTTTTCAGTGTTGACATGACATCAGGTTCTCCTGTTGTCAGCACAATCGAGGGTAACACATATTCATCAGATGTCACTGTCGCTGTCGATGGAAACAATGGTAACGCTTTCTATGCCACCGTCATTCCTGGAACTTACACGGCAGGTTTCACTATGACCGCCGTTACACTTGACCTTCACAACGCCAGTGAGAGTAAATCCACGGTTTCCGACAAGGAACTGGCTGTCAATGCCTACTATGATCTCGGAACTATCGGTGATGCTCTTAAGCCACTTGCCGGAGAAGGCACACAGGGTAACCCTTGGCAGATCTCCAGCCTTGCTGACTTCCTTGCTTTCGCTTATTATGTGAACGACGGTAACAATATGAAGGATCAGTATGTGAGACTGATGGAGAACATCAAGAATGTAACCACTCCTGTCGGTTACTACGATGCCTCCATCAATGTCAAGAAGCAGTTCATCGGTGATTTTGACGGTAACGGCAAGACCGTAAGCCTCAACATCAACCAGACAGCCAGAAAATCCTGCGGACTCTTCGGAGCCATCGCCGAGGGCGCCAACATCCACGATGTTACTGTAGAGGGTACTGTCAATTCAACATTTGATGACGCTGCCGGTGTCTGCGGTCTCGTCAATGCGGATAACGGTGCTAAGATCACCAATTGCGTCAACAAGGCTAATGTGACATCAACAAGCAGCTATGTCGGAGGCATCGCCGGTTGGATTGATTCGAAGGCTAATTTTGTCATTGATAACTGCTCGAATGAAGGCAATATAGCAGGGGCGAAAGCTGTAGGAGGTATTTGCGGTTCTATAAGAACTGGAGCCATCCGTAATTCAAAAAATTCAGGGGCGGTTGGATCTGCTGTCAATAATGGTAATATCAATGATGCCGATGCGTATGGAATCGGAGGTATAGCAGGCTTCATGAATGGTGCCAATGCAGCAAATTGTTCAAATTCAGGCGAAATCACTTGTGTAAATAAAGCTGGTGGAATTGTTGGACATGGAAGCTGGTACACAGTCGATCACGGACATAATACCGGAAAGATCATCAGTAAAGAATATGGTGTCAATGGAGGAATCGCTGGTTCTGCATATGACGTTGCGAACATTCTTAACTGTTTGAATGAAGGTGAGATTATAGGCGAGGATAAATCTGGTTGGACTGGCGGTATCGTCGGTACTGCTCAATCCTCAAACAAGAAAAACGCCCGCTATATCAAAATCAATAACTGTACTAACAAAGGGCGTGTTATTATCCACGATACTGCCGGAAAGACCCAAGGTGTCGGCGGAATTGTAGGTTATACCTACACTCACAGCTCCGATCACAGACCTGAGGTATTATATTGCGTCAACAATGGGGATGTTACTGTCGATGGAACAGGTAGCTATGTAGGAGGTATCGTAGGATATTCCTACCATCGTGTTCAGTATGCTATGACTCCTATCAAGTGGTGTCTTAACACTGGCAATATAACTGGAAATATTGGTGTTGCAGGCATATTAGGATATTTGGATGGCTATAATGCTCAGTCGAGAACTGATCTCGAAAACTGTGAGAACAGAGGTAATATTCTTACAAATGGACAGCATGCGGGTGGTATCTTTGGAGGTTGCAAAAAAAGTATTACTCGACCAGGTGTTGGTGTTCTTATGATGAACTGTCTTAACAGTGGTAATGTCCAGTACTCTAATGCCGCTCAGAATAATCCTAATGTCGGTGGCATAGCTGGTCTCTTTGCCGGTGGTCAATTGAAAAATAGTTATACCAGCGGGAAGGTAGGTCTTCTTGAAGGTACTGAGGCTGAGAATGCTTCCGCTACGATAGGTGCCGTTGTAGGTAAGGTATACAACACTAATACTATTGTGCAGAATACTTACTATAGAGAGGATGCTTGCCCTAGAATGGTTGGAACCAGTGCTGCTTTGAAACCTGAGGAGTCACTCAATTGTTCAGTAAGCGCAGATGGTGTACTTGCAACCACGGTCACTATTCGTGATGTCGCTTATAATACTATCGTTGATGTTTTGAACGCCTGGGTGAATGGTAATGCTAACTACTATGCCTGGACAACCGGCCCTAAGTTCTCGCTTTCCGGCAAAGTCAGCATCGGCGACGGCCTTGACCTTGGCAACGGTGGTAAACTTTAATCTTGGAGGATAATACTATGTACAAGAAAATATTGACAATATTCGCTCTCGCCGCTTCGCTTCTCGCTTGCAACAAGGTTGAGAACGAGGTCGTGGCTCCTGAGAACGGTGCGAAGACATTGACGATCACCGCAACACTTGGAGATCCGGCCACCCGCCTTTCATATTCAGAGGCTACGGACGGCAGCTACAAGGCAAGTTTCAACAACGACGATGTGGTTTGGGCATACTTCGCCAAGGCTGACAATTCGGTAGCCGGTCCGGTGACGAAACTTGCCATCGATCCGAAATCTATCTCTTTTGACGGTAAGACGGCTTGCTTCCGCCAGCCCGCTGTGTCCATCCCTGAAGGCTCCACAAAGATCATCGCTTATCTTGCGAACACCGCCAACACCACGAACTTCGATGGTGGTGACGACATTGTGTCCGACATCAGCTCACAGGCCAACCTCACCGCAGCCCTGAACAATCAGGTCATCTACGGAGCCGTTGACTTCAAGGATCTGACCTCCACTGACCCTGACGCCCTTGCGGCCAGCATTCCTTTCTCCTACAAGACAAGTCTGCTGAAGTTCAGCCTCGCTCTTCCGGAAGGGACCGAGGTTGACCCGAAGGCCGCTGTCTCTGTAACACTGGCCAACGGCAAGATCCACAATAAACTCCACATCTCCGGTGGCGTTCTCGGCGCCAAGAGTGAGGAGGGCGATCTGAATCTTGGTGCGACTGTAGCCAACGGTGTTGTCACCGCCTACGCCGCTGTCTGGGCCGCCGACGATCTGAACTCAAAGATATTCGTGACCATTGATAAGGACTCTTTCCTCGCTGACTTTAAGCCTTCTGCGACAATTGCCGCAGGAAAGGCCTACACTGTGGAAAGAGCTGTGACAAAGGTGTCCATGGAAACCAAGTGGATCGCTGATGAGGCCGGTTCTGTTGAATTCCCTAACGGTGGCGCCGCCGCTGTCACTGAAGGCTTCCTTTCTTACGCGGATGGGAAGATTTCCTGGACCAAGAACGAGACAGGTAAACCTCGTTCCGCCAAGCTCGTCTTCGCCAACGGCTCTACTTTTGAGGCGCTTTAGATCGGTCCTGCCGACTTCAAGGGCAACTATAGCCTTTGGTCAAAGAGGTTTGGTACAGCCACCTCTCCTTATGCGTCTTCTGATAATTCGGCGGCTGTCGAGACTGCTGGTATTGTGTTTGGAGAGCCGTTGAAGGGTGAGACACTTCAGGATGTTGATGGCAAGACCTACACTAATCAGATAGGTGTCAAAGGCTTGTACTATGACGGGATTATGGATGCCACTGTGGCGATTGACTACGAGGCTATGACGGCTCGTGTCGGAATGTTCCTTGACGCAAGATCCACAGCTGGTCAGCTTCATAACAGCGGTAAACTTGCGGATTATCCGTATGTTTGCTTCCTGCCAGGTATGGGTACAACTACTCCAAAATCACTTTGGACCACTCCTTGGAACTTTGTTCAGCCGGATCTTTCAACGACCGACACAGCTGACTACACTTGGCTCTGGTTCACTGTAAGCAGTGACTTCACCACTTTGAATTACTCGCCTAACTCTTCGGCTGGTCTTCAGTATCTTAACACTGATGCTAAGACAACCGCTAATGCGATTTGTGCGATCACTGTGGCCGTGTCCAAGTCAGCTGACATCAGCTCTGCGAATGTCCGTACAAACTGGGATGCTGTTTATCAGGGCAACAAGTTCAACAATAACGATGGCATTACTTTCATCAAGAAGTAGTTATGAATATGCCAGTGTCCCTCTCCTGAAAAGGAAGTGACCCCTTGGCGTCCCTTTCCCGATCCGGGCGGCCTATTGTGGCCGCCCGTTTTTCCCTTTCACATACTTTGCTTTCCCACACAACGTGAGACATCGTTTCATCTCAGCCATTTTTCATTCGCACCTAGAACTCTACATCATTGACGAACAGCCATTGGCTATTCCAGGTATGAATATATTCGCACACTTAGAAGTCATAGATCACGTTGTAAGCCATTCTGTGGCTCATTAATTCTCCCAAGTGTGAATAATCGCGCACACTTAGAAATGCATTAGTCTAATAATCACCGACTTGCAAGTTTAGGTGTGAGAATATTCGCACACCTAAAAGTCGCTACCTTCATCGCAAGGCATCCTGTCGCCTATTTGTAAAGTGAAAAATCTTCCACACCTGAAAACATATCTGCTTAATAACCAGCAACTCACTGTTCTGTGTGCGAGAATACTCACATATCCGAGGGAAGCTTTCTCATTGTGGTACTTTCGGCGGCTTCCAGAAGTTCCCTGAGTGGATCGAGGAGACCGGAGGTATCTCCAGAAGGCCGCCTGGATAGGTGTGAGATCATATCCATTTGATTATTATGGAGAATGTGTTATATTTCCTCTATAAAAATGTTTCTTTCTTATGGGACGGGCGTAAAAATCGCAGATTTTATGTAAGTTTGCAGGTAATGCTGGAATTGTAAGATTATGATAACCGATGATTCATCACTGTTTGATTCTTTGAATCAGGATATATTGAATCTTGTTTTTTCGCCTCTATTATGCGCAGGTACAGTCCATTTAGTTTCTCTTTTAATTCATCGTTATCATCTTCGACCTCACCACGTTGATGTTTTATTGCCAAAGAATCGTCTTTCATTTTTAATGTCAAATAGGGCTTGGACACATCAAGATTATTGTCAACGAGCAAGAACATGGTATTATCTTTGGCGTCAGTTTGGACATAAAGTTTAGTCCAACCAACATCTTTTAACCTAACTTGTATGTACATATCTCAATTAAAATTTAGATGCTTTAACCATCCTCATGCATCGTTATATTCGGCTTTAAATTAATGGCAGAACCATTTTTGAGTGTAACGACAGGCGTGTGATGATCATATAGCCTATATGTGTTTATTGCAAAAATAACATTTTAATGGAAATATCAAAATTCTTTTTACTTGTTAATATGCCGACATCATCTATTGTCCATCAGTTCACGGATTTGTAATATTCATTGAAAATCATTTTCTTTGCAGTTATGAGAGAAGATTTGTCACAGGTGCTTGATCAGGTGCGGAAGGTCGCCAATGAGACTGTTCCGCAGGGCGGGTGCGTCTTTCTCTTCGGATCACGGGCACGGGGCGACTTCAGAGCAGATTCGGATTGGGATTTTCTGGTCATTCTTCAAAAAGACAGAATTGAGAAAAGCGACTACGACAGTGTGATATATCCATTGACCCTCCTTGGATGGAGGTTAGGTCTTGATTTTGTGCCTGTCATCTACACGGAAAACGATTGGAACAACCGTAAGGGCACTTTGTTCTATCATAATGTTCAAACAGACTCAATAAAAATTATTTAACCATGAATGAAGAGGAGAGACGGGTGATTGTTGATCAGGAAATGGTGAAAGCTCTGAAATTTCTGACTGATGCCGAAGAATTGGCAAGGTTGGAAATGTGGAACGTGGTGGCGAACAGGGCGTATTATGCGCTTTATCACGCAGTGATGGCGATGATGGTTAATGATGGATTTTTGCCCAAGACTCATAGTGGCCTTATTACCGAGTTTGGCCGGGAGTATGTTATTACAGGAAAAATTGATCCGAAATATTCAAAGGTTCTTTCTCAAATGAGGTCTATAAGGGAGAATTGTGACTATGATGTCTTTTATTATACCTGTAAAGAAGAAATGGAGCCTGTTTTGATCACCGTAAGGGAATTGATCGAACTCATCAATGAACGGATTAATGACAGCGCTTCGAAAAGATGACTTGTAATATTTAACGATGTCACCGCATTATCTGAACGAATTCCACAAGCGCAACAGTCAGGCCTGTCGAAAGGATCTACAGTCCTTACGGCGGCAGCGATTATCTGTAGAGGATGTCCTCCGACAGAGTCGGATGTTCGGCAGATCTACGACACGGATGATCTTGTCGGAGACGGTCGAATCCAAGAACGTTTAGTTGAGTTAGATATTTCATCTATAAGCCAATTGAAGCAACTCTGCGGTAAGCCCATTTTTTATCGACTTACCGCAGAGTTATTCATAATAAACCTTGCGGAAAGTCGATTTTTTTTAACTTTGCGCAAGGTTATCGATAAATATCATGAAGGTAATAGGCAGAAAATCAGAGATTGGGCAAATCCGGAAGTTGTATGATTCCGGAAAATCAGAGTTTGTTGTTGTCTATGGAAGACGGCGCGTGGGAAAGACTTTTCTGGTGAACCAGTTCTTCGACAATAAATTCCTTTTCAAGGTGACCGGGCTTGCGGTCAAGGACAAGGCCGCACAACTTGTCAATTTCGGAGAGGCTCTCAAAAAACAGGGCTCGACCCTTTGCCCTTACCCGAAATCCTGGATGGAAGCGTTTGGCTTCTTGAAGACGCTTATCGAAAGTTCAAAGGTGAATGGACGCAAGGTCGTGTTCATTGATGAGTTGCCGTTCATGTACACCAATCGATGCGATTTGGTCGTGGCCCTCGAGCACTTCTGGAATGACTGGGGATGCACGCAAGACAATCTTATGCTGATTGTCTGCGGCTCCGCCACATCGTGGATAACAAAGAAGATCCTCCGGAACAAAGGCGGTCTGCATAACAGGGTGACAGGAAAGATCTATCTCCGCCCCTTCAACCTGATGGAGTGCAAGGCCTATTTCAAGTCGGCCGGCATCAGCCTTGATGAGAAGGATATCGCGGAATGTTACATGATCATGGGCGGAATCCCTTATTATCTCAGCCTCTTCGAGAAAGGGAAAAATCTCGCGCAGAATGTGGACGAAATGTTCTTCAAAAGGAAAGGCAAACTGGACGGAGAGTTCGACAACTTGTACGCCTCCCTGTTTGAGAATAGCGAGGACTATATGAAAGTGATCGAGGCGCTCAGCCGCAGAAACGCCGGCCTGACCAGAAAAGAGGTCATCGCGGCGACACGGCTTCCTGACGGAGGTGGCCTTAGCACTATCCTGTCTGACTTGGATGACTGCGACATAATCCGGAAATATAAGGCCTTCGGTAAAAAAGAAAATGATGCTGTCTATCAACTGACGGATTTCTACACAATCTTCTACTACAAGTTCTCAAGAAATATGGCACTTCGGACAAATCTTTCTGGTCCTACCAGACCGGCACCACCCTTCATAATGCTTGGGCAGGAATCGCGTTCGAGAGACTGTGCATGTACCATCATATTCAGATAGAGAAAGCGCTTGGCATTCAAGGCATAATGACGGAAGCATCGTCCTGGCGTTCGGAAAGCGCGCAGATAGACTTGGTGATAAGCCGCGCCGACCGTGTCATAGACCTCTGCGAGATCAAATTCTGGGAAGGCCCTTTCTCAATCACAAAAAAATACCGTCAGGAACTGGACAACAAGATCAACTCCTTCCGCGACTCCCTCAAGCTTCGCCGGACCATCCACCTTGTCTTCATCACAACCTATGGCCTGAAGCCCAATGAATATAGCGGCGTGGTCCAGAACGAGGTGACCTTGAAGGATCTTTTCGAGTGATTATTTAACACAACGCCACCCGCCGCCAAGGTTCTTGCCTTTTCCCTTACATACTGTTCCGGAGAAAGGAACGTCTGCCGCTGCGCGGTCTTTTTCTTCTTCGCCGTTTTATGAATATTTCCGTAAAGATACGGCAATTAATTTTAGGAAATTATATAGGAGTTGGCTAACATTTTCCTTATGATGCTGATATTTAAGTAATTGTGATTCGTTGGTATTCCTGCATAAGAATCTGTATGTAAAGGACCCAATCTCCATCGTAGTCATATAAGACAAGGTGTGGCGGAAGATCCCGGGCTTATGCATCGGGTGAAAAAAGAGGCTATCCTCACCCGACTCCAATCAGGGATATCTTTCCGGGTGTCTAACCACTCCTTTTTCACCCGGAATAATAGTTGGGGGACTACCTTCCTTCGCATCGTGCCGCCATATTCACAAAATGCGGGTGACGCCAGCGCGTATGTAACTGCTTGGCGACCGCTTGCATACCACGTTAGTCAACTGCTATATAGTTACCTAATTTTACGGCCGATTTATGGCCGAAGGATCGGCACGATTCCATAAATTGATGAATATCAAAGGATGGCGCCCCACTGATTAAGCAGCAGTGAGTTACGGAACGCTGCCCTCTGAATTTGACTGGCAGGGTTTGCGAATATATTCAAAGACATGTAGTTATGATTTACAGAAATATTCGGTAACTTTACGGGGAAAATGAAAATTGGATGGATTATGAATATTCGGAGAATGTTTTTGGGCATGGCGGTGCTGTGTGGGTTTTCGGTTTCGGCGGCCGCGGAAGGGCGCTTCGACAAGCTCAGCGACCGCGTTAAGGAGGTCCCTGAGCCTGTCGTCGAAGGAACCGTGGTTCGACAGGAAGGATCCGGCAAAGGGAAACTGATCGATGACGTGAACGTTTTCGTGGGGACGGACGGGTTCGGGAACGTGTACCCGGGGCCGCAGGTGCCGTTCGGCGGGATCCAGATCAGCCCGGACTGCGACGACAAGGACTATGACTGCGCGGCGGGGTACAAGTACTCCAAGCCGTTCATCCAGGGATTCAGCCTCACGCATCTGAGCGGAACCGGAATCCCGGACATGGGCGATTTCCTCTTCCTGCCGGGAACCGGATCGAAGATGGATCCGTCAACCTACGACCACAACCAGGAATGGGGCGAGCCGGGTTACTACGGAGTGATCCTGAAGGACTACGGAGTCAAGGCCGAGATGACGGCAGCCCGGCGAAGCGGAATATTCAAGTTCACATTTCCGCAGTCGGACAGTTCGTTTGTGATGATCGACCTTGACCACACCCTCAAATGGGATTGCCTCTGGTCCACGGTACGCCTGCTGGACGAGCGCACGATCATCGGCAGCAAGGTCGTCAACGGCTGGAACCCGGGACGTTATGTCTATTTCGTGGCCAGATTCTCAAGGCCGATCGAGGAATTCAACATATTCCAGGATGACAAGCCTGTGATCTACAACACCAAGCGGTTCCGCAGCTCGCTTGAGGCCTGGGGGCAAAAGCTTAAGGCCGTCGCAAGGTTCAAGACCGGAGCCGACGAGAGCATATTCATAGATGTCGCCGTGTCGGCTGTAGGCACTGATGGTGCTCTGAACAACCTCAAGGAGCTGGAAGGCAAGGACTTCGCCGCCGTAAGGACCGAGGCGGAGGATCTCTGGGAAAAGGAACTCGGGAAGTACGAGCTGGATTCCGACGACAAGACGCTCCGGGAGACATTCTACACCAGCGTCTATCGCACAGCCCTCCACCCGTTCCTATTCGAGGACGCGGACGGACGCTTCCGCGAGCACGACGGTACGATCGGGAATGCGGAAGACTTCACCAACGTCACGACATTCTCGCTATGGGACACTTACAGGGCTTTCCACCCGCTTCTCAACCTCGTCAACAAGCCGCTTCAGGCCGACATCGCCAACTCGATGCTCGCCCATTTCGACAAAAGTACCGAGAAGATGCTCCCGATCTGGTCGTTCTACGGCGGCGAGACCTGGTGCATGATCGGCTACCACGCCTGCTCTGTACTGGCCGACATGATGCTCAAAGGCGTGCGTGGATTCGACTACGAGCGCGCGTTCCAAGCGATGAAGACCACCGCCACCAACCCTCACTACGACTGCATTCCTGAATATACCTCCCTCGGCTACGTGCCTTTCGACAAGGAGAAGGAATCGGTCTCCAAGACTCTTGAATATGCCTACGACGATTGGTGCATTGCCCAGGCGGCCAAGCTTCTGGGTCACCGGGAGGACTACGAGTTCTTCCTCAACCGGTCGATGAACTACCGGAATCTCATCGATCCCGAGACCGGCTACATGCGCGGAAAGGATTCCGCCGGCGACTGGCGCGACCCGTTCGCCCCTGTCGCCTATCAGGGTCCGAACTCGGTCCACGGCTGGGGCGACATCACGGAAGGGTTCACGATGCAGTACACGTGGACAGTGCCGCACGATTTCGGCGGATATGTCGAGAAAGCCGGCCGGAAATTGCTCCAGAGCCGCCTCGACAGCCTCTTCACCATCGAGCTGCCCGAGGATATTCCCGGAGCGCACGACATCTGGGGCCGCATCGGCGGCTACTGGCACGGCAACGAGCCTTGCCACCACGTCACCTATCTGTACGACTGGTTCGGCGAGCCTTGGAAGTGCCAGAAATGGGTGCGCTACATCGCCGACAACTTCTACGGCAACGAACCCGGCTCGCTGAGCGGCAACGACGACTGCGGCCAGATGTCCGCCTGGTACATTTTCAACTGCCTTGGATTCTATCCGTTCTGCCCCGGATCCGATGAGTACTACATTGGTTCTCCGTGCGCCAAGGGGCTGAAGGTCAGGCTGTCAGACGGAGGTCTGCTGGAAATGACAACGGAAGGTTGGAGCAAGGAAGCGGTTTACATCAAGGCCGCGTACCTCAACGGAAAACGTCTTGTCTCCCCTGTCATCCGCTATTCTGACATCAAGGACGGGGCTAAGCTGCATTTCGTGATGTCCCGCAGGCCGGTGAAGAATGGTTTTCGGCTGCGACCAAATTGATTGGCGAAGGATTACTTGGTAAGCGATAAACAATAAGTTGGTTATTATTTAAGGATTACTTAGGGGGTATCATCCGAAAATATTTCTGTTTTTTATAATCCGCATACGTTTCTTTTCATTATTTACGTTTTTAGTGCATATTATTGCTGTTCAAATGTTTGTTTAAAATTTGAACTATGTATTTCAATGAAAAGAGACAAGGACTCGCTCCGTTCGTGAATCTGCGGAGCGATGTGGGATTCAAGGCCGTGTTCGCGGACAGGAACAACAAGGACATCCTCATCGGGGTGCTGAACCAGATCCTGCCTCCGGAGGCGAGGATCGAGGACATCAAGGAGTACTCCGACAGGGAGCAGCGGAGGGATGTCCCCTACGGGAAGAAGACGGTGCTGGATTTGGTCTGCGTGGACAGGGACGACAGGACGTTCGTCGTGGAGATGCAGGCCTCGGAGGAGGACTTCTTCTTCGAGAGGTGCGTCTACTACGCGTCGGGACTCTACCATCTCGAGCTCTCGGACGGAGTGCGGTACAAGGGACTGCGGCCGGTCTACGTGGTGTCGTTCCTGAACTACCGCCTGAGGCACGACGACGAGTCCCTCTGGGACACCGACCACTTCATCTCCCACTGGAGGTTCACCGAAAAACGCACCGGAATGGTTGCGGATCAGACAATTAGTGTTATCTTTGTGGAGATGACGCTGTTCACCAAGACGCTGGAGGAGTGCGTGACGGAGTTCGACAGGCTGTTCTACATATTCAGGAACAGCGGTGGCTTCCAAAGGATCCCCGAATGGATTGAGGAGGCCGGCGGGATCTCAAGGCGGCTCGCCGAGGCGTGTGAGGTGGCGGCGTTCGACAAGGAGAAGAAACTTAAATACGAGATTGACAAGATGAACGAGTGGGACATTCAAGCGCAGAAGGAATATGCTGTGCGCAAGGGCTTGGAGGAAGGGTTGCAGAAGGGGCTGCGGGAAGGCCGTGAGGAGGGTTTGGAGCAAGGACGTGAGGAGACAAGACTTTCTATCGCAAGAAAGCTTTTCGAGGCCGGGACACCGGTTGATGTGATTGTCAACTGCACTGGAGTTGATGATGGAACAATCGCATCGTTCGCTCATCCCGAGTAGCATAATGGATGGCGATCCGCAAGTCCGGGAAGGAGCTTGCGGATGCTTTCTTTGAAGTTGCCTGACACATTTTGAAGGCGTTATTAAACGAGTCTGCGCAGCGGGGCAAAACGTGTCCTCCACTCTCTGGCCATGTTCCTTTTAATTCTTATTGATGTGGCAGTCGCCAATCTCAAGAGTCCTTGTCTTCTTTTTACTGTTCCTGGTATAGGAGCGTCTGCTTTTTCTTGGCCTTTTTCTTTTTGGCCAGTGGATGTAAATTTCTGTTAAGATACAACAATTAGTTAATTGTATGCTGAAGGAGCTGCAGAGGCTCTGCAAGTTGATGAATATTCCCGTGCCGCGGGATGCGCCTGACTGTCAGGCGGCAGTGAGCGTTTACCCATTCCGTCAAACATCACTGCCATGGGGGGACTGTCTAAAAGTATAATCACCCCCAGTTAGGATTGAATATTCGTTGTTACTCTGCATGCGGGCAATACTTTTCCATTTTCGTCGATACCTTTCAGACAGTCTGGGGGAGCTACCCCTCACTGCCCGGTGCCCGCTTCACTGCCAGGTGGGAATGTCACTCTTCGGAATTGCACGAAAAAGGGCCTGGGGGCTGTTAAGTAACATTCAAAAAATAACCTGCATCATCTTAAGGAATCTTTTCGGTCTAGATCTCTTTTCTCATCAGTCATGTGCCACCGGCACACTCCTTCTTCAAAAAAAGATCTATCCTCGAAAATCTTCTCTTAATCTGAAGCAACTTATTTTTTTCATGTTCCTAAGTCGCAATTCTGTGTTGAAAATTAGGCTTTTCGGGCGAAAAGGCCGCCAGAATTGCAGCGGAAGAGTGGCTGAAGGGCTTTGCAGACGTGTCCGCTATGCAATTCTGTCAATGCCAGCGGAACGATACGTCGCTGAGGTCGAGCTTCAGACCTTGACTCAGTACGGTTCCACGATAAATCAGATCTGCGGTTTCGACATTGTCGCAAAACAGAAAAACAGCAAAACAACATAACGACAAAACGGCAAAACAGCAGCAAAATAGTTGAAGATCCAAGTTTGGAAGAGCAACATCCGCGTGGCGGCGGAGAAGTTCGTTGGGATATTCATTGATAATGTGTTAAATTTGTTGCCGCAAGCTTTTGCGTCGGTGTCGGCCTGGAAGGGTGGGCCGGTCGCCGGAGGTTATGGCTATTCGTAAAATGAGAAATGGTATGAAATTCATAAGTTGGAATGTGAACGGGCTTCGCGCCTGCGCCGGGAAAGGGTTTGATGAGGTGTTCAACACGCTGGACGCGGATTTTTTCTGTCTGCAGGAGACGAAGATGCAGCCGGGGCAGCTGGATCTGGAGTTCTTGGGGTACACGTCGTACTGGAACTCGGCGGAGAAGAAGGGGTATTCCGGGACGGCGATATATTCAAGGCACACGCCGCTCTCGGTGACTTACGGCATCGGGGTTGAGGAGCACGACCACGAGGGGCGCGTCATCACGTTGGAGATGCCGGAGTTCTTCCTTGTCTGCGTCTATGTGCCGAACTCGCAGGACGGTCTTCGGAGGCTCGACTACCGGATGCGGTGGGAGGATGATTTCCGGGAATATCTTGCCGGCCTCGCCGCCCGGAAGGGTGTGGTGGTCTGCGGTGACATGAACGTGGCCCACAATGAGATAGACATCAAGAATCCGGACACGAACCGCCGCAACGCCGGGTTCACCGATGAGGAGCGCGGCAAGTTCTCCGGGCTTCTGGACTCTGGTTTCACTGACTCCTGGCGCTTACAGCACCCGGACGAGGTGAAATATTCCTGGTGGTCGTACCGATTCCACGCCCGCGAGAAGAATGTCGGGTGGCGGCTGGACTATTTCCTCGTCTCCGACTCCCTCAGGGACAAGATCGCAGCCACCGAGATCCACACCGAGATCCTCGGCTCAGATCACTGCCCCGTTGAGCTTGACCTCGATCTGTAAGACAAGGCCGTGCGCGGGAACAGGCCATCTGCTCACGAGGTCGCTATATTCAATGGTCTCGTGCGCGAAGAGGGCATCTTCGCTCACGAATTCAAAGCTGTTTTTGGGAGTCTGAATATTATTGCGTAAATTGCGCTGCGATAATTACGTAACGATAATTACGTAATAACAAATATGGCTACATTGAACAACCCTTTTGTCATCTATGGTTACAAAGGTTCTGAGTATTTTTGTGACCGTGAGGAGGAGACCGAAAAGATGATCTCCGCCCTTCATAATGAACGCAATGTCACTCTTGTGGCTCCTCGTCGGATGGGAAAGACCGGACTCATCAAGCATGTGTTCGCCAAGATGGAGAAGCAGGACAAGGACATCAAGTGTTTCTATCTGGACATCTATCCGGTGAAGAATCTGGATCAGATGGTCGGGATGTTGGGCAGTGAGATCATCGGGAAATTGGATTCTGTCTCCCAGGCGGCCATGCGCCGTGTCCAGAGTTTCTTTAGCAAATGGAGGCCGACTCTTACAATAGATGAAGTAACGGGCCGCCCTACATTCTCCCTTGATATTCGGCCTTCGGAAGGACGTGAGACCTTGAAGCAGATATTCGAATATCTGGGACAATCGGGAAAAAGATGCTACATTGCCATAGACGAGTTTCAGCAGATACTGGATTTTCCGGAATCCGGGGTCGAGGCTCTCATCCGTTCATATATTCAATTCTTGCCTGACGTGTATTTTGTGTTTTCCGGCAGCCAGCAACACATGATGGAGGAGATGTTCCTTTCGGCGGACCGCCCGTTCTTCCAGAGTTCTTCCATGATGACACTTTCCTGCATAGACAAGGAGAAGTACCTTGATTTCGCCAACAACTTCTTCAAAGGACAGTCAAGGGCGATGGATGAAGATACTTGTGAATATATTTACGATGTCTCTGATAAAGTCACTTGGTATGTCCAGGCGATTCTTCATGGCATTTACGAGCATTCCAAGGATGTGATAGACAGACAATTGGTTGATGATGTCGTGCGTGAGATAATTGAAAGCCAATCCACGGCTTACCAAAATTATTGCGCATGGCTCACCGAAAACCAGCAGCGTCTTCTGACGGCGATCGCCAGAGAACGTCTGGTCGCTTCGCCGTTAGGCCAGAAATTTGTCAGATCCTATAACCTTCCCGCTGTCAGCAGCGTTAAAGCGGCCTTGAAATCCCTTGTTGACAAACAATTGATCAGCAAGACACCCCAAGGTTACTATGTGTCAGACCGCTTCTTCGCCAAGTGGCTCTCCGGGCATATTTTTTAATTGAATATTTAGTCGTAACTTAGCGGACTGCTTGACAGGCAAAGAATTTGTGGGGAAGAATAGCCGGTCGCTTGGATGCGACAGCTGAGTTTGCGGGGGTGGATGGTGTCGAAGTATCGATAGAAGTGCCGGTAAAGGAAGGACTGGAGCGGGGAAGTGCCGGAGCGGCATAATGAGTGGAACATTTATTAACACTAATGAATATGAAAACAAATAGATTTTTAGGCTTCATCATGTCTGTGGCGGCTCTTGCTTTCGCGGCCACGGCTTGTGATGACAAGAAAGAGGACTTGGGCGCTCCGTCGGTGGAGGTCGAAAAGTCCGAGATTTCATTTGAGAAGACCGGCGGAACCGAGACCGTTCAGGTGACGGCCACCAGAGACTGGAAGGCCACCACCGAGCAGGACTGGATCTCCATCGGACCGAGGGAGGGGAAAGGCTCCTCGAAGGCTGTGACAGTCGAGATCAAGGTGATGGAGAACTCTGGTTTGAATCGTGAAGGATCAGTGAAGTTCGACATCGGCTTTGACTCCAAGACTTTGGTTGTCAAGCAGAAAGGAACAGGTTCCGTGGCTGACATGACCGTCTACAAGAACGACTTTGACAAGGCGGAAGCAACAAAGACCTATGGAACAGGCACAAGCTGGCCATATCTCGATCAGTTTGACGGTTGGAAGAACGCGACTGGAACGGGAGCGGGAAGTGAGGAATATTCGTTTAAGGCGATGTCGGCCAGGGCGAACTCCACTTCCAACAGCAACTATTCCGACTATGCCGGATCCGGAAGCAACAACCTGTTCTTTGGTTCGAACGCCTATTTCTCCGTGACCGGTATCAAACTTCAGTCAGCCACTGACTATTCTTTGACTTTCGGAGCGGAGAAATATAGCCAGGATAATGGTAGCCTGTTCAAGCATAACGAGTTCCATGTCTATGTCAGCAATGACGGAGCTAAATGGGTCGAGCTTGAGTATTCATTTCCTAATGGCGACAAGGAAGGTCGCTGGGATCTTGCGACCTCTAATTTCACGGTTCCGTCAGGAACAACGACGCTTGGCATCTATGTAAAGGTCGATGTGGCTAGCTCTTATCGCCTTGATGACCTTTGCCTTGCCGTCGCTTCCTCAGCCGGCACCGTCATCGACTTCTCCAAGGGCGTTGACCTCGGCACCGGCGGTGGCGGTGGTGGAACGACCACTCCGACCGAGGGAACCGTGGCTTCTATCGTTTCGGGCAAAACCGATGCGTCCGTGACTCTGAAGGATGTCCTTGTCACAGGCGTGACGAATAAGAGTGCTGTTGTCACCGACGCTACTGGTAGCATCCTTGTCTTTGTCAACGCTACTCCGGGAGTAAAGGTTGGAGACAAAGTCACTGTGACCGGTACCACGGGCAAGCACAATGGACTTATGCAGATTACTGAGCCGAAATTCCAGATCGCATCGTCAGGCAACACCGTGACCTATCCTGATCCTAAGACTATTGACGAAAGCAATGTGTCTTCCTATAAGAGTGATGTGGTTGAATTCGTCACATTCAAGGGTAAGGTGAAAAAGAACGATGTTTACTACAACATATTCATAGGAGGGGTTACGGACAAGGATTTGTCGTTGTCTTACTTCCCTGGTGACATGGAATCTTTTGTGGACAAGGAAATTACCGTCAAGGGCTACTTCGTGGGAGGTGGAACCCACTACCAGATTGTGGCGGTCAATGTTGACGGTAAGGACATCACCGAGGCCGTAGAAAACGGCGGAGGCAATCCTGGCGGCGGCGACAATCCTGGCGGAGAGACTCCGGACGAAGGGAAATTTGCCAGCAATGTAAAATGGACATTGGGAGAGAATGCCTATGATGGTACTTCTCCAGACAAAACAAGGCAGACAGCCACGATTAATGGTGTGAAGGTGGTGACCATCCTCAAACTTGGAACATCGAAAAAACCGGGAAAGGCCACATTGACAATCCCTGCGAACACCTCCAAGTTGTCCTTCTATGCGGTTGCGTGGAAAGGTAAGACAGCCACTTTGGTCGCTTCTTCTGCTGGAACCGAAGTCGGAACGCAGGCGGTGGCAGGTAATGTCGGTGCTACGGGAAATCCAGAGTATACAATCTCGGTTTCTGACTCCGATCATTACACTATGTCCCTGTCGCCTCAGGCTTCAGAATCAAATATAGAGATCACCACTAAGGAGAACGTGCGTGTGATTCTGTTTGGAATAGTGGCGGAATGATGGTGTAGTCATAGAATCTTGATTAACAAAGACTAAGGGATGCCCGGAAAAGCGGGCAGCCCTTTTGCTCTCTAATAATACGAACACATGAAGATAACGTTGAGCAGGTTTTGGCTGATTTGCGCCGGGGTTGTAATGCTGGCGCTATCATCTTGTGGCTCAGGTGGTAAGGAGGATGTGCTTCCGCCGATAGTCGAGGTGAAGACCGCGGTGGTAGAGGCGGGAGGATATTCACAGTTCATTTATGTGAAGGCCTCGTCATCCTGGAGGATCACTATAACTTCGGTGGACGGCGGCGAGCCTGTGGATTGGATTATTGCTGATCCGAGCTCTGGCAGCGGCGACATGGATGTCACCCTGAAGGTGGAGGAGAACAAATCGGAGAAGGAGCGCTCGGCTGTGATCACGGTGGAGAACAGTGCGGGCAAGGCTTCGAAGACTATCAGTCAGAAGGCTAAAGGGTCAGAAGTGAAGCCTGATCCGACACCATCCGGCGGCAATCTCTCTCCGAAGACAGGGTGGATGGAACTTCCGGCTATTCCGGAGGGGATGGATGCGTTCACGCATTCGATGACTGTCGGGTCGGTGAGCACGCGAAATTATTCATTCCTTTGGGATTACGACAATCTGGTGGCTCCGTGGGTGGCCTATCCGCTATGCGTTTGGAATATGAGCGGAAAAGCCGGAAGGACTGACGCCTGGGCTTTGGATCCCCTGTTGCCGGCGAACAAGCAGCCGGTTCTTACAAGAGGCTTTTCAGAGGGTAATGCCGGCTGGTTCGCAAGAGGTCACCAGATTGCCTCGGCTGATCGGCAGACATCCTACTCCTCGAATGCGATGACTTTCTACGGCACGAACATGACACCTCAGATCAATAAGGGCTTCAACGCTGACATCTGGGCGAATCTGGAAGGTAAGGTCCGTGGATGGGCAAGAGATTCCGACACCCTCTATGTCGTGACCGGTTGCGTGATAGACTACAAAGACGGAGAGACCGTCAAGTACGCCGTGGACAACTACGGCAAGAAGGTTACCGTTCCGACAGCCTACTACAAGGTCGTCCTCCGCTACATGAAGAATTCCACGGTTGGCTATTCGGGCTATTCGGCATGCGCCGTCTGGCTGGATCACAAGGTATACAGCACCAAGACCATAGATTCTTCCTATTCGATGTCGGTTGATGATCTTGAGAAGAGACTGAACATTGATTTCTTCGTGAACTTGCCTGCCAAGGTGGGCGAGGAGACTACGGCAAGGATCGAGGCCGAGGAGCCGAAGGATGTCGCCTGGTGGTGGAGGTAGCGCCCCGGCGGAACCGACATATTCATGAATAATAATACAAAACTGATATGCGTTTGAGAAAAATACTTTATTCCGCTCTGCTGCTTCTGGTTGTGGCCGCCACGGCCTGCGCCAAGGGGGACAAGGGCGCGAGGGGGTATGTCATCGGCTTCTACAATGTCGAGAACCTCTTCGACACCTACCACGACGAGGGCAAGAATGACTATGAATATCTCCCCGACGGGGCAAACCGCTGGACTGACGCGCGGTACAACCGCAAGCTCCGCAACATCGCCACGGTGATCAAGGCGATGGCTGACGAGAACAAGGCTTTCCACACGGTTCTGGGCCTGAGCGAGGTTGAGAACCGCCATGTGCTTGAGGATCTTGTGAGCCAGAAGGAGATCGCCGACGCGAACTACCAGATCGTGCACTATGACGGTCCGGACCGCCGAGGCGTCGATGTGGCCCTGCTTTACAGGCCGGAGCAGTTCAAACTGATTGAAAGCAAATCCATTCCGTTTGATTTCAACAGTAAGGACATAAAGTTCGACATGGACGAGGAGTCTCAGGGACACTTCCGCACCCGTGATGTGCTGATGGTCAGAGGCGAGATCAAGGGCGAGATGTTCGCGTTCTTCGTCGCCCACCTTCCATCCAGGATCGGAGGCAAGGGGAGCGACCTTAGGAGCCGTGGCGCGGAAATCATCTACGAGAACTCCGCCAAACTGATGAATGAATATCCCGGGATCAAGATCGTGGTGATGGGTGACATGAACGACAACCCTACGGACGAGAGCATGGCCGTCTATATGCACGGCAAGGAGAATGTCTCCGAAGTCGGCAAGATGGACTTCTTCTCTCCGTTTACCTCAATGTTGAAAGCCGGTTACGGCTCTTTGGCCTATCGTGGCGAGTGGAACATCTACGACATCATCCTTGCGAACGAGGCGCTTGTGAACGCTCCGAAGGGGACGCTCAGGATTGTTCCGATCGTGAAGGGCAAGTACTACGGACGCGTCTTCAACCAGCCGTTCATGGTTCAGCAGACAGGACAGTACAAGGGTACGCCGTTCCGGACATATTCATCCGGCTCCTACGTCGGCGGCTACAGCGACCACTACCCGACCTATATTGTCATTAGTAACAAGTAGTTACTTCGGTCGCTTCGGCACTTCGACAAGCTCGGTGACTGAAAGTGCAGTGACCGCAGAGGCTCGGTCACTGAGCTTGTCGAAGTGACCCTCCAAATGGATAAATAGTTAATATTCAATAAATATGAACAAAAGAATATTCCTTGCCGCATCGGCTCTGTTTCTGGCTCTGACTTTATCGGCCCAGAACTACACCGGTGGCGTGAAAGGTACGGTCGTCAGCCGCTTGAGCAAGGCGACCATTGACGGAGCGGATCTGATCCTGTATTCAGAAGGAAAGGAAGTCGCCCGTGTGAAGGCCGGACAGGACGGAACATTCCAGATCGGGAACCTGAAGGACGGAATGTACGACCTTGTCATCGAAAGCCCGGACTATCTCCAGTCCAGAGTGAACGTGACCGTCAATGACGGCTATGTCAAGAACATGTTCAACCTGTCCCTGACCCCGGTGGCGAAAGTCGCCGAGGTGGATGACGCCAGCTTCTCCGAGTTCGACATGGACGATTCCGGCTATCAGGACAGCCCTACCATCCTTTTCGGTCAGAACGATGTGTTCAACAATATGGCCGGCTACAATTTCAGTTCCGTGCGCTTCCGTGTCCGCGGCTATTCCAGTGAGTCACAGGATGTCTATCTTGCTGGCGTGAGGATGAACGACGCTATCACGGGCTACACGCCGTACTCCCTCTGGAGCGGTCTCAACGAGGCCACCAGAAGCAAGGAGTCCGTGAACGGAGCCGAGGTCTCCGATTTCGGATTCGGCGGATACAACGGCCTCACGAACATCATGCCGATGGCCTCTTCCGTCCGCACAGGCTGGAGAGGAAGCGTGCTGACCAACAGCGCTCTGTACAGGCTCCGCCTGATGCTGACCTACGCTTCCGGACAGTTGGACAACGGCTGGTCCTACGCTTTCAGCGCATCAGCGAGGCTTGGCGGAAATGATTGGATAAAGGGCGTTTTCTACCGCTCGTTCGGCTACTACGGAGCCGTGGAGAAGAGGTTCGGCGAGGAGCATAAGCTGGGATTCACATTCATGGCCGCCCCTGGCGAGCGTGGGGCGCAGAACGGTTCCACCCAGGAGGTCTACGATCTGATGGGCGACAACATGTACAACTCCAACTGGGGCTACTATAACGGCAAGGTGCGCAACGCCCGCGTCCGCAAGACCCACGAGCCGATCGCCATCCTCAAGTACGACTTCACACCGGAGTCCCAGAAGTTCTCGGCCTCGGCCACAGTGCTTTACAGATTCGGCAAGAACGGCTACACGGCTCTTGACTGGTACGATGCCCCGGATCCTCGTCCTGACTACTACAGGAACCTTCCGAGCTATTTCTACATGGACAACACGGACTACAACCGTCGTAACTTCGCCAAGTACGCATGGGCGAAGGAGGCTTGGGAGACCGACCTCCCATCGACCACCCACATCAACTGGGATCGTCTCTATGCCGTGAACTCCTTGAACTCCACCGCCTCAGGTAACCGCTCGAAGTACGTGATCGAGGAGAGGCGTGTGGACCAGAACGACCTCAACTTTGCTGTCAACGCCAAGTGGAATCCGGTCAAGTTCTTGACAGTCAACGGAGGACTCTCCTACAAGTGGAACCGCACGGAGTACTACAAGATTCTGGACGACCTGCTCGGAGGAGACTACTATGTCAACATCGACCAGTTCGCCGAGAGGGATTTCGCCGCCTATCCGACGATGATCCAGAACGATCTGGACTACTATCTCAGGAACGGAGCCGCCCAGACCCTTGCCCAGGGCGACAAGTACGGCTACGACTACTATGCCCACGTCCGCCGCGCGGAGGCCTGGGCCTCAGGACGTTTCACGTTCGGCGGCTTCGAGGCGACGGTGGCCGGAAGGCTGGGATATTCGAAATTCTGGAGGGAAGGTCTTTTGAGGAAGGGTCTTTTCCCGGGACTTGACGACAACGGCAGCCCGTTCACCTACAATGGGGAAATCATCACCAAGTACGACCAGATCGACGGCAGGCCGATAACCTCGAAGGGCGAGTCCGACAAGAATGACTTCCTGACGGGATCCGGAAAGATCAACCTCGGCTACTTCATCAGCGGAGGCCACAGGATCTACGCCGACGCAGCCTACATCACCGAGGCCCCGACATTCAACCAGGCGTTCATCTCCCCGAGGACGAGGAACACCGTGATGCCTGACCTCAAGACCATCAAGACATTGACGGCGGACATCAACTACGCCTACAGCAATTCCGGCTACGATGTGCGCGTCACCGGATTCTACACCTCCATCAAGGATCAGACGGACGTGATGAGCTTCTACGATGACTCGCAGAACTCGTTCACCAACTTCGCGATGTCCGGAATCGACGAGAGGCACGTCGGAGTCGAGCTCGGCTTCAAGGTGCCGACCCCGGTGCCTAACCTTTCCCTTCAGGGAGTGTTCACCTACGGCCAGTACATCTATACCTCCAACCCTACGATGTACCAGACCTTCGACAACAGCGCTGAATATGTCGCCGGAACCTACGGAGTGACGATTCCTTACTGGAAGAGCCATCCTACCGTGGACGGAAAGACCGTTCAGCACTATGTGCCTAGCACCCCGCAGCTTGCGACCAGCCTTGGTCTCGCGTGGAACAAGAACTACTGGTTCATCGACGCGGATGTGGATTTCTTCGGGAACTCCTATCTGGACATGAACCCTCTCTACAGGACGGACATGGCCACAGCCGGGCCTGACGGTCAGGTGACCGCCCAGGAGATCGAGTACATGGCCGCGCAGGAGAAGTTCAAGAACTTCATGCTCGTGAACGCCAGCGTGGGCAAGTCCTGGTATATTCAGAGAAAGTACCAGCTCGGCTTCTCGATGCAGGTGAAGAACCTCCTGAACAACAGGGATGTACGCACCGGCGGCTACGAGCAGACCCGCCTTGTGGACAACACCGTCAGCAAGGAGAGATTCTACAGGTTTGATTCCAAGTACTTCTACATGAGCGGAATCAACTACATGTTGAACATTTATTTCAGATTCTAAGGATTCCAAGGTATGAAAAGAATATATTTCGCGCTGATCGCCGCCATTTTCGTCCTCGCCTCCTGCGAGGAATGGGACCAGGTCTTCACCACGGACTACGGCAAGGCTGATGTCTACGAGCCTGTGACGATGACCCCCAACACGACCATCGCCCAGCTTAAGGCTCTGTACAAGTCCGGTCCGGTGAAGATTGAGAAGGACATCGTCATCGGAGGGCAGGTGGTCTCCGAGGACCGCAGCGGCAATGTTTACAAGAGCATCTACATCCAGGACGCCACGGGCGGCATAGAGTTGAAGATCGGCAAGAACGCCCTCTACAACGACTACAAGCTCGGCCAGTGGGTCTATGTCAAGTGCGGCGGCCTCACGCTCGGCGCCTACAACGGAATGATCCAGCTGGGCTACGCCGATCCTACCGGTGAATATGAGACCTCCTACATCGAGGTTCAGTACATCATTGACACTCACATATTCAGAGGTAAGATTGACACTCCGCTGCAGCCTAAGAAAGTCTCCGCCGCCGATCTTCTGAAAGAGGAGAACATCGGCTGCTATGTCGAGCTTGACGGCCTGACCTACGCCAACGAGATCTTCTGCCTGATCTACATAGACTCCTACAAGGACAAGAAGTCCTCGTCCAACAGGATATTCCTATCCGGCACAGGCAAGGACTACAAGCCGGTCGCGGATCCGACGTGGGGCATAACGACCTGGGCGATGTCCAAGCAGGGTTTCATCGGCTACCTGAATTCCGGAAAGTTCGATGACGGGGATGTGGCTGACTATTCGAGGAAGATCTCGGATCCCGAACTCAAGGCCACGCTTCTGAAGAACGCGTCGGCATATTCCGTCAGCCAGTACTTCAATATGGGCAGTCAGTCCGTGCAGATCCGCACCAGCGGCTACTCCCGCTTCGCAGACACCCAGATTGACGAGGCCATCCTCGGTGGCGCCCCGATCAACGTCAAAGGAATCCTCACTATCTATCAGGGTAAGGCACAGTTCACCTTGATAGACCTTGATGGAGTTGAGAAAGTGATCTAATAAGATTGTGAACTTTGAAAGCCTCCGTTCGGTCATTCCCCGTGCGGAGGCTTTTTCAATGAAAATATCAAATGTCTGTGAGTGTCAAGGCTTTGTTCCTTGGGAAAAAAGCCTTATCTTTGAGAGTTGAGTTAGATTGAATTATGGAGGCCGGATTCAAAAGATTCCCTATCGGGATACAAACATTCAGTAATATTGTCGAGGGAGGTTACCTCTACATCGACAAGACAGGTTTTGTGCACGATTTGGCGGAGACTTACAAGTACGTGTTCCTGAGCCGTCCGCGTCGTTTCGGTAAATCCCTGCTGTCCTCGACTTTCCATTGCTATTTCGAAGGAAGGAAGGATCTGTTTGAGGGGCTAAAGGCCGGAGAGGAGAAGAAAGAATGGACGCGGCATCCGGTCTTCCATTTCGATATGTCCACGGCCAAGCACGTGAACGAGGATCAGCTGTTGCGCCAGCTTGACTATAAACTTTCTGAATATGAAAGAGTTTACGGCAAAGGTGAGAATCTGGACAAGATGGATGTCAACGCAAGGTTGGAGTTTCTGGTAAAAGAGGCGTTCGCCCAGACCGGGGAACCAGCAGTGCTGATCGTTGATGAATATGACGCACCGCTGCTGGATGTGATGAACGACAAGGTCAGGCTTCCGTCCCTGAGGCATATAATGAGGAATTTCTACAGCCCGATAAAGAGCCTTGACCCTTATCTGCGGTTCGTATTCATCACCGGGATCAACAAGTTCGCCCAACTCAGCATATTCAGCGAGCTGAACAATCTGAAAAATATTTCGATGGAGACTAAGTACTCGGCGATTTGCGGTATTTCTCAGAAGGAACTGGAGGACAACATTCAATATGGTGTGCAGGCGCTTGCCGACAGGCAGAAGATTTCCTACGAAGAAGCTCTGAAATTGTTGAAGTATAACTATGACGGCTATCATTTCTGTGATGGGTCCGAGGATATCTACAATCCTTTCAGCTTGCTTAATGCCTTGAGTGACCGTCGTGTCGGCAGCTACTGGTTTGATTCCGGCACTCCGACCTACCTTGTAGAAAGGCTGAGGCGTAACCCGATTGACGAAACCACATTGGACAACATCCCGCTGGTTCCCCAGTCCGATTTTGACGTGTCTCCGGAACTCTCCGACAACTCCTTGCCGATGCTCTATCAGACTGGTTACCTGACCATCAAGTCCTACGATGAGCGGATGCAGCTCTACACCCTCGGCTACCCGAACAGGGAAGTCAAGATAGGCTTCACCCGAGGACTTCTCGGTGAATATCCGAGCAAGACAGGAACAGCCTCTGGATTCGTGGCGCATTTCTATGCCGCGATGGACTCCCAAGACATCGACCTTGCGATGGAGAAGCTTCAGGCCTACCTTGCCGGAATCCCGAACGATTTGGAGAACAAGACCGAAAAGCACTATCAGACAATCATATACCTGATTTTCTCGCTGTTGGGATTCTATATCCGCACCGAGGTCAAGTCCGCCATCGGACGTGCCGATGCCGTCTGCTACACCGACAGCAGCATCTACGTCTTCGAGTTCAAGGTTGACGGTTCCGCCGAGGACGCGCTGAAACAAATCGACGAGAAAGGCTATATGCTCCCGTACAAACTGGAGGACGGCAAGACCCTCGTCAAAGTCGGCGTAAACATCTCCTCCCGGACCCGCACCGTCGAGAAATGGGTTGTGGGATAATAGGCATTCTCAGAATCCTATGACTTTATGGAATATATTGAATATTAATATATTAAATTTTAAAATAGTTACACTAAGATGAAAAAAACAATCTTAGCATTAGGAGCGATCGCTATGATGGCAGCCTGCACACAGACAAAGAACAATCCGTTCCTTGAGGAATGGGACACACCTTACGGCATTCCGCCGTTCGAGAAGATTCAGCTTACCGATTACATTCCTGCCGTCAAGGCCGGGATTGAGGAGCAGAACAAGGAACTTGAGGCCATCCTGAACAATCAGGAGGCTCCTACCTTCGAGAACACCGTGGCGGCTTACGAGCTGTCCGGCAAGACTTTGACCAAGACGACGGCCGTGCTGTTCAACCTTCAGGAGACAGAGGGCAGCGATGAGATGAACAAAGTTGTCGAGGAGGCCACCGCGCTGATGACCGAGCACGAGGACAACATCTCGATGAACAAGGCGTTCTTCGAGCGTGTCAAGGCTGTCTATGACGCTGACCAGAGCGGACTTACGAGAGAGCAGCAGATGGTTCTCAAGAAGCTCTACCAGAGTTTCACCCGCAACGGTGTGGATCTGGAGGAGGCCGCCCAGGCAAGGCTTAAGGAGATCAACCAGAAGATCGCCGCCGCGCAGCAGAAGTTCGGCACGAACCTTCTGGCCGAGAACAACGCGTTCAAGGAGCAATTCGGACTCCCTGTCTCATCCTACACCTCCGAGATGACATCCTGCGAGGACAGGAACCGCCGCGAGGCGATGTTCAAGGCCTATTCGTCAAGGGGCAACAATGGCAATGAATATGACAACAAGGCTCTCTGCCTTGAGATCCTGAAACTCCGCGCCGAGAAGGCCAGACTCCTTGGCTTCGACAATTTCGCAGCCTATCAGCTGGACAACAAGATGGCTCACGACCCTGCTACCGTGGACGCTTTCCTTGACAGGATCATCGGCCCGGCAGTGGCCAAGGCTAAGGAAGAGGTGGCTGACATGCAGGTGATTATGGATGAGGACATCCAGACCGGTAAGGTGGCCGCAGGTTCGAGGATCGAGCCTTGGGACTGGTTCTACTACGCCGAGAAGGTACGTCAGCGGAAATATTCTTTGGACGAGAATCTGACGAAGCCATATTTCCGGATGGAGAATGTCCGCAACGGCATATTCTTCGCCGCCAACAAGCTTTACGGCATCTCCGTCGAGCCGCTGAAGGACGTTCCGCTCTACAACCCTGCCGTCGAGGCCTTCAAGGTCATTGACGCGGACGGAAGTCTTCTTGGAATATTCTCGACCGACTATTTCCCTCGCTCTTCGAAGAGAGGCGGCGCGTGGATGACGAACTTCCGTGAGCAGTATGTTGACGCCCAGGGCAATGACGTTCGCCCTATCGTCATCAACGTCTGCAACATGACGGCTCCGACCGACTCTCTCCCGGCCCTCTTCACCATTGATGAGGTCGAGACTGTGTTCCACGAGTTCGGTCACGCCCTCCACGGACTTCTCACAAAGTGCCACTATCCTTCCGTCAGCGGAACCAATGTCGCCCGTGACTTCGTGGAGACATTCTCGCAATTCAATGAGAACTGGGCGTTCCAGCCGGAGATTCTCGCTGAATATGCCAAGCATTACGAGACCGGTGAGATTATTCCTGACTCCCTCGTGGCCAAGATTAACAATGCCAGGAAGTTCAACCAGGGCTTCATGACCTCCGAGCTTTGCGCCGCGTCTATTTTGGACATGAAGTGGCACGAGCTTGACGAGGAGGATCTCGCGAAGCTTTCCGAGGGAGACCAGGCTGCCAATGTGGCTGAATTCGAGAAGAAGGTCTGCCGTGAGATGGGTCTTATCGACGAGATCATCCCTCGCTACCGCACCACATACTTCAACCACATCTTCAACAGCGGTTACAGCGCCGGCTACTACAGCTACCTCTGGGCCGAGGTTCTGGACAAGGACGCTTTCGAGTACTTCCAGCAGCAGGGCATCTACAATCCTGAGGTGGCTCTGAAGTTCCGCCAGACCTTCCTTGAGAAGGGTGGCAGCGAGGAGCCTATGACCCTCTACCTTTCTTTCCGTGGCGCGCAGCCTGATCCCGGCGCCCTCCTCCGCGCCCGCGGACTGACTGAAAAATAGAACGGTATTTCGATACTAAGTAATCATTAAAGAATAACTTGAACAATTTGTATATCTTTATGGTCTATATTTCTTTTCTCATCATTCGTGTACCTCCAGTACACTCCTTCTTCCAAAAGAAATCTATCCTCATAAATCTGACACAAATTTAGTTCAACTTATTTTTTAACGCTTACTAAGAAGAAAGACATATTTATAAGTATAAGAAGGACATCCCCTTTTTGAAATTTTGCACGTTACCAAAATTTTCAAAAAGGGGATGTCCTTCTTATGTCCCGATGATTGAATACTTTTCCGTCGGTCGCTGAGCTTGTCGAAGCGACCGGATGTTAAAAACGCATAATCTCCGCTGACAGTGGGGGCAGAAAAAAGGCAAATGGCAAATTTTGCACATTACCAAAATTTGCCATTTGATTTTTCTGCCCTAAGGGTGTCGATCTGTGAATGTCTAAAGGGATTGGTACACGAGAAGCCTCTCTGCGGTACCAAGTGCTTTAAATAATGCCTTTGGTACACGAGAAGCCTCTCTGCGGTACCAAGTGCTCTAAATAATGCCTTTGGTACGTATAACTGCCTTCTGGTGTACCAAACCTCTATAATAAGGTCTTTGGTACACGAGAGGGCTTTCTGGGGAACAAACTGAATTTATTCTATTAAAATTATTCTGCTAAAATAATTTTGGCAGAATAATTTTTTGTTATATTTGCCGTAGATGGGATTAACTATGGACAATTATATCAATCCGTTCTTTGTCGCGGGAAGGATTCCTCCAGAATTTTTCTGTGACAGGGACACAGAAACCAAGCGGTTGACGGGCTGCATATTAAATGGGGAAAATGTCGTTCTGACCTCTCCGAGGAGGGTCGGGAAGACGGAGCTTGTTTATCATTGCTTTGATGAAGAGAGGCTGAAAGACAAGTTTTTCGTGATATTCGTGGATATTCTTCACACCTCCAGTCTGAGGGAACTTATAATGGAGTTCGGAAATGGGGTTTTCAAGAAGGTCGCGAGGCATAGTGACAAACTTATGAAGTCTTTCGCTTCGACTCTAAGGTCGCTTCAAGGGAGTTTTGGATTTGATCCGGTGAGAGGAATGCCGACATTCAACGTCCGTCTGGGGGATATTACCGCTCCTGAATATACCATCGAGGAGATATTCGAATATTTGGAGAAGGCGGACAGGCGCTGCATTGTTGTTATCGATGAGTTCCAGCAGGTTGTGAAATACCGTGAGAAAGGTGTGGAGGCATTGCTGAGGGCGAATATTCAGCGCTCTTCCAACTCTAATTTTATCTTTTCCGGCAGTGAGAGGAGGATAATGGATCAGATGTTTCTGGACTCAAAGAGGCCGTTTTACCAGAGTGCGACCAATTTGAGTATGGATCCGATTGACAGGGGCGTTTATGCTCGGTTTGCACGGGGTCTGTTCGCAAGGTATGGAAAGACAGTTACGGAAGAGGGAATCCACAAAGCGTACGATATGTTTGAGGGAATAACCGCCTACGTGCAGAGGATAATGCACGATGCGTTTACGGAGACGGTTACAGGTGGAACCGCGGATGTCGATCTTGTGGACAATATGATAGACCGCTTTATCGAGGAGAGTTCCAGACGCATTCGCGAGCAACTTTCGGTAATAACGGAGCAACAGAAAGAATTGCTGTATGCGATTCATTCAGAGGGTATTGCCAAAGGATTGACGACTTCGGCGTTTGTGAAAAGACACAGGCTGAAGTCCGCAAGCTCCGTCCAGTCCGCGACCAAACAGCTCCTTGAGATGGATCTTATTACAAAAGAGGGCAATGAATATACTCTCTCGGATCCATTGCTGAAACTTTGGCTAACACGTGAAATCCAATAATTCATTAATATTATGAAAAGAATGTTTTTGACCCTCCTTCTTGGAGGAATGACGCTTTCGGCGGTCGCTGGGCCTGCTGAAGTGACCGACGAGGCGAGGCTGTTGAGGTTCCCGGCGACCAACGGGACGGATGTTGTGTTCTCCTATGCGGGCGACCTGTTCACGGCTCCGCTCAGCGGTGGCGAGGCACGCCGACTGACCTCCCACATCGGCTACGAGATGTTCGCGCACTACTCACCGGATGGCAAGACGATCGCCTTCACCGGTGAATATGACGGCAACCGTGAGGTTTACATCATCCCGGCAGGGGGAGGAGAGCCTGTCCGCCTGACCTACACGGCCACCAACGGACGTGACGACCTCGGTGACAGGATGGGACCTAACAACATCGTGATGGGATGGACACCTGACGGAAAGAACATCATATTCAGAAACCGCACTGGCGATGGCTTTTCCGGCAAGCTTTGGACGGTTTCCGTGAACGGCGGGATGCCTCAGGAGATTCCGCTTCCGGAAGGAGGCTTCTGCTCCTATTCGCCTGACGGAAAGAAACTTGCTTACAACCGGGTGATGAGGGAGTTCAGGACTTGGAAATACTATCGCGGCGGAATGGCCGACGAGATCTGGGTCTATGACGGCAGGAAGGTCGAGAAGATCACCGACAACACGGCACAGGACATCTTCCCGATGTGGGTAGGCGACGAGATCTATTTCGCGTCCGACCGTGACATGACGATGAACCTATTCGTTTACAACACGAAGACCAAAGCCACGGCCAAGGTGACATCATTCGATGACTATGACGTGAAGTTCCCGAGCACGAACGGCAGACTCGTTGTGTTCGAGAAAGGAGGCTACCTCTATAAACTGGATCCGGCCACAAAGGCGACCGAGCAGATCCACATCACCCTTGGCTCCGACCTTGTCTATGCCCGTGCCGAAAGGATGAATGTCGGCAAGAAAGGCCGCTCTTCGTTCAGCCTTTCCCCAGATGGCAAGAGAATGGCCATCACAGCCCGCGGAGAGGTCTTCGACGTGCCTGTCGGAAAGGGCATCACGAGGAACATCACCAAGACCCCTGGCTCGAACGAGCGCAGCGCCGACTGGAGTCCTGACGGAAAGTACATCGCCTTCATAGGTGACGGAACAGGGGAGACCGAGGTCTACCTCTACGATGTCGCCGCCGGTGGCGAGCCTGTCCAGGTCACCAAGGACAACGACACCTACATCCGTGACCTTCAATGGAGTCCGGACAGCAAGCACATCCTTTACACCGACAGAATGAACCGCATCGTTGAGGTCGATCCGTTCGCCAAAACCAAACGGACTGTTCTTCAATGCCCTGAACAGGAAATAAGGGATGTTGAATATTCCCCTGACAGCAAGTGGCTTACCTACAGCCGCCCTGCCCCGAACAAGATGAGCGTGGTCTATGTCTATAACCTCGCTTCCGCCAAGGAATATCCTGTCACGGAGAAATGGTACGACTCCAGTTCCCCGACATTCTCAACAGATGGTAAATACTTGATATTCACATCTGACAGGGATTTCCGTCCGATCTACAGCTGGATCGAGTGGAACTTCGCCTACACTGACAGGAGCGGGGTCTATATGACTATGCTTGCGGCCGGAACACCTTCGCCGCTGCTCCCGACAGACAGCGAGTCTGTGAATATTTCCGAAGATAAGAAGGATGAAGCGGCTCCGGCGGAAGCCGCCAAAGACAAAAAGGCCGCCAAGGCTTCTAAAGACGCCGGCAATGCTGCTTCCGGCAAGAAGACCGTGGACGTGAAGATCGACATCAATGGCCTGGTAGACAGAACCATAAAACTTCCTGTAGGAGGCTCACGCTCATATTTCTCTGACGGCAAGAAGCTCTGGTACAGGGATGGTCGCGGCACTCAGGTGCTTGATTTCGAGACCGGTAAGTCTGAGCAGTGTTCTGAAGGAATGGTCATCTACCGTCCGGGAGACAAGAAGGCACTTTCGACTGCCAAGGGCAAATGGACAGCCGTCAGCTTCCCGTCCGCGAAAGTCGGCGGAGGCGAGGCCATTGACCTTGACAATATGTACACGACAGTGGATTACGCCCAGGAGTGGCCTCAGATCTTCGACGAGGTCTGGAGAGCGTTCCGCGACGGCTACTATCTTGAGAATATGCACGGCCGCGACTGGAAGGCCGTCAAGGAAAAGTATGCCGCCCTTCTGCCTTATGTCAAGACTCGCCTCGATCTCAACTATGTGATAGGCGGGATGATCGGTGAGGTGGGCAGCGGCCATGCCTATGTGAATCCGGGCGATTATCCTAAGCCGGAGCGCATTCCGATGGGACTTCTTGGAGCCAAGGTGAGCAAGGGCAGGAACGGCTATTTCAGAATTGACCACATCTATTCGGGAGCCGTCTACAGGCCTGAGCTTCGTTCGCCGCTGACCGAGCCGGGAATGAACATCGCTGAGGGTGACTTCATCACGGCCATTGACGGTCAGTCGCTTAAGGATGTGGACAACATCTACAGGCTTCTCGTCGGCAAGGCCGGCAAACTCGTCGAGTTGACGGTCAGCAAGTCAGCCGCCGAGGGAGGCCGCAAGGTCGTTGTCAAGCCTATCGCCGATGAATATCCTCTTGAGCATTACGAGTGGGTGATGAGGAACATCCGCACCGTTGAGGAGAAATCCGGCGGCAAGGTAGGCTACATCTATATCCCTGACATGGGACCTGAGGGACTGAACGAGTTCGCACGCTGGTACTATCCTCAGCTCGACAAGGAGGCTCTCATCATCGATGATCGTGCCAACGGTGGTGGAAACATCTCTCCGATGGTCATCGAGAGGCTTCTCCGCAAGGTTTACAGGATGACGATGTACAGGAACTCCAACCAGAACGGAACCATTCCGGAAGGGACCCACACGGGCCCTAAGGTGCTGCTGATCAATAAATATTCAGCATCGGACGGTGACTTGTTCCCGTGGAGCTTCAAGGCCAACAACCTTGGAACCGTGATCGGCACAAGGACATGGGGAGGTATCGTGGGCATCAGCGGCTCCCTGCCTTACATGGACGGAACCGACGTGCGCGTGCCGTTCTTCACCAACTACGACGCGGCGACGGGACAGTGGATCGTCGAGAACCACGGTGTCGATCCTGACATAGTGCTGGACAATGACCCGATCAAGGAATATGCCGGTGAGGATCAGCAGCTTGACAAGGCCATTGAGACCGCTCTCCAGCAGATCAAGGACCGCAAGCCGCTCCCTGAGACCCCGGCTCCTCGCACCTTCAAGGATCTCGGACTGCCTCAGATCAAGTAACGGATTACCAATACACTGAAATATGAAGACAACAGGAATCCGGCCGGCCATTCTGGCGGCAATGTTTATTGGTCTTACATTGGTTTTATGCGGATGTGGCGCGGCCACAGCGCCGGAATCCCTCCGGTGCGAGTACCAGGAAGGCGATGACATCGTGATTGACACCCAGGCCCCAAGGCTCTCCTGGATAAACAACACGACCCAGACGGCGTGGCAGGTGCTGGTGGCGACGGACAGGAATGCCCTCAAGGAAGGCAAGGCCGACATCTGGGACTCGGGTAAGACGGTTGGTGCCGAGTCGCATCTGGTGGCATATTCAGGCCCGGCTATGGAGTCCATGAAGGACTATTGGTGGACGGTCAGGATCTGGGACGGCAAGGACAAGGTCTCCGCCTGGGCGAGACCTGCCCGCTGGACGACCGGAATGTTCAGCGAGAGTGACTGGCGGGCGAAGTGGATAGGTGCCTCATGGCAGGATGACAGCGTTCCGGAGGCGGACAACTCCGCACCCATATTCAGAAAGGAATTTACTGTCAGAGAGGGACTTGTCCGTGCGAAGGCATTTGTCTGCGGACTTGGCTGGTTCGAGATGTCCATCAACGGCGGCAAGGTCGGAGACGATTATTTCGTTCCTGGCCTGACTGACTACACGGCCAGACCGGCGCTTCTCACCAATCCGCGGATCCCTCTGGAGCCGGAAGTCACCGCCTACAGAACCCTGTATCTCGCCTATGACATCACCGACATGCTCGGCAAGGGGGCGAACGCCGTCTCGATGCTCCTTGGGAGCGGCTATTTCCATGAAGGGTTGTTCAACAACAACACCATAGCGAACTACGGCTACCCGAGGTTCATCCTGCAGATGGCGCTTGAATATTCAGACGGGGGCATTGAATATGTCTGCTCGGACACCACATGGAAGGAGGCTCACTCTCCGGTCGTGTTCAGCAACCTCTACCAGGGAGAAGTCTATGATGCCAACTTTGAGATTCCGGGATGGAACAAGCCAGGATTGGATGACTCCTCATTGAGCCACGCCGTCCTGAAGGAAGCTCCGCAGGGCAGGCTGACCGCCAACATGGGACCGACAGACAAGGTGCTGGAAACCCTTAAGCCTGTCAGTTTCGAGCGTCTGGAGGACGGCACGTTCAAGATTGATTTCGGCAAGGTCATCTCAGGATGGGTCAAGCTGGACGGCGTGAATGTCAGGAAAGGAGACACACTGAGGGTTAACCACCTGTCCGAGTATCCGGCCGGCAGGTGTGAATATGTCTGCGCTTCCGACGGCAAGGTCACGACAAGCCCTCGGTTCACCTGGTACGTGTTCCGGGAGGCGATAGTCTCCGGGATGGAGAACCTTGACGTCTCACAGGTTGTGGCAGAGTCGGTCGGCAGCAATGTGAAGCCTGACGCCGAGTTTGACTGCTCGAATCCGTTGTTCTGTCAGATCGAAAAGATCTGGAGACAGTCGCAGGTGGATAACATGCATGCTGGAGTGGCTTCCGACTGCCCTCACCGGGAGAGACTTCCTTACACCGGCGACGGCGAGGTAGCCATGCCGATGGTTCTCGCCAACTTCGATGCCGCCTCCTTCTACAACAAATGGATCGGCGATGTCAAGGGCAGTCAGAATCCGGAGTCAGGCTATGTTCCGAACGGCGCTCCGTGGGAGCCATGCTGTGGAGGAGGCCCGGCCTGGGGAGCCGCCATCTGTGTCATGCCTTGGGAGTTCTACAACAGCTACGGTGACAAGACGCTTCTCGCCGACTGCCTCCAGCCGATGAAGGATTTCGTGCGCTACTACGACACCTGGCGGGCAGAGGACGGCACCTCGTCCTTCCACAAGCCTACGCCTCAGGGCGCGCCTCTCTACTGGTACAACCTCGGCGACTGGGCTCCGGCATTCGGCCTGCCTCAGGACGAACTCGTCCACACATTCTTCTATTGGTTGTGCGCCGACATCACATCGAAAGCGGCCAAGGTGCTTGGAGACGAGGCGGGAGCCGCCGCCTATTCCGCCAAGGCCGAAGGAATCCGTGACGCCTTCAACAAACGGTTCTACGATCATGAGACAAAAAGCTACGGGGATTTCGGCTCCAATGTCTATGCCTTGTACATGGGTGTTCCCCGCGAGAGACTTGAGGATGTGCGCGCCACACTCCGCGACGAGCTGATGGTCAAGTACAACGGCCATGTCAATGTGGGATTCGTCGCTCACCGCTTCCTTTATGAGACGCTTGCCCTGAACGGAATGAACGATGTCGCCTGGACGCTCCTCAACCAAAAGGACTTCCCGAGCTTCGGGTGGTGGCTTGAGCAGGGTGCGACAACCACGTGGGAGCAGTGGAACGGCAACGATTCGCGCAACCATCCGATGTTCGGTGGCGGTCTCGTCTGGTTCTACAGGATGCTTGCGGGAGTGCGCACTGATCCGGAAGAGCCTGGCTACAAGCACATCATCATCCGTCCGGTTCCAGTCCGTGAGCTGGGCGAAGTCTCCTACACGACGGCGACTCCTTACGGAACGTTGGTCTCCAAAGTCACGGTGGACGGTGACAAGGTACGCATGGAAGGCCGGATCCCTTTTGGAACCCACGCCACGGTCTATGTCCCGAAAAACACGGATGCCGCCATCCTTGACCCGCAGGACGACTCCAGCTACGAGATCCACAGCATCGGCCCTGGAGCCTATTCCTTCTGATTTCAGCCCATATTAACAGGCAGGTCATAAAGTTATCCGGTCACTGAACATCTCGAAGTGACCGGATTTTTTATTTCGTTGAAACTTGAACTTGTAACCAATAACCTTTGGTTGCAATTCCTCTCCTGGATATTTTCATATTTTCGCACCATGAAACTATTCAGGATATTCAACACTTTTGTTGTGTCCGCATTTGCCGTGGTTGCTTTTTCTTCATGCTCAGGCAATGAGACAGACTATGCGTTGGACGTTGCGGAAAACCTTATCTGGACAAGGCCGGACAGCTCGCTGTCTGTGCTTGGGTCTGTGGACACGTTGAGATTGAGGCCGGAATCGAGTCGCGCGAGATTCTCCCTGCTTTATGCGATGGCGCTGGATAGAAACTGTATCGACACGGCTGACATCAGTGTCCTCAGCCTGGCGGTCAGATATTATGATCGCCACGGCTCTGACACCGATCGGATGATGTCGTACTATTATCTTGGCAGACTTTACTATAATGGAGGCGATTATCTCTCCGCGGTCAAATGCTATATGCAGGCGAAGGAATATTCAATGCGTTCTGTCGATCTTGTCTTCAGAGGCTTGATTTCCTCCGCCATTTCGGATGTATATGCGCAGAACAACAATTTCCCCGAAAAGATCAGATATTCAAAAGAGGCTCTTGACTGTTTCAGTGAGGCGGGTGATTCCTGCAGGACTTGGATAACGACAGGACGTCTGGCTTCTTACTATGCGGATTGCAAGGACTGGGACAAATCGGACAGCCTTTATTCGATATTCCTTTCCAGTCCTCCGCATGACACCGCGGTCTTGGCTGAACATTTGTTCAATATCGCCAGATACTCTCTTTTCCGTCCGGAGCCAAATCCGAGGCAAAGCGTGGCGATATTTCAGAAAGCGGTTGATGAATATGGTGGGAAACCTTCCGCGATTGATTATGCCTCTTTTGCTTATGCCTTGGACAATATAGGCTGCCATCGTGCGACGGACAGCATCTTTTCCCAATTGGAAGAGAGAGTGAACGGCTCTGTTCCGTTAATGATTTGGAAGTACCGTGTGCTCAAACATCGGAGAAAGTTTCAGGAGGCTTTGAATATGCTCGAACAGTCTGTGGTCTTGCAGGAAGAATCATTGAACGCCACTTTGAACCAATCCGTCACTCAAGCGCAGTCGGATTATTTCAAGACCAAGTCAGAAATGATGGAAAAAGACCATGACATGCAGATTCTTGTCAGATGGATTGTCGTTTTGCTTTCGGTGATCGGCCTGTTTGTTGTCATCACGGTCTATATGCACGGCAAACGAAAGTGGGCGAGGCGGATGAGCGAGATGTCCATGATCAACGAGGAGGTAAGCTCCAGGCTTTCCAAGGAGCACGATGCTTTGTCGGACAAGGAACTTGCCTTGAGGAATCTCAGGAGGAAGTATGTTTCAGCCTACAAGCGTCAGTACAGCCAATTGAATGATCTATGTGTGGAATATTGGGAGACGGCAGGAAGCGGAAAGGAGAAGGAGAGAATCTATGCGAAGGTGAAGAGGCTTGTCAGTGTGATTGATGATTGCAACCAGAAGAAACTGGAGCGGATGATAGACGAGAATCTGGACGGAATCATGGGGAAGCTGCGAGCGGATTTGCCGGACGCTACAGACAATGAGTTCCGTTTCATCGCACTGAATATCCTCGGATTTGATGCCAAGACCATCGCCCGCATCATGGGCTACACGGTGCAGAGTGTCTATACGAAACGGGCTAGTATGAGGGCCAAGATCTCCGAAATCGTCTCTGAGAACAAGGATTTTTACCTTGACTTTATAGGTTGACAAACGTAAAAGTCTGATATTTAATTTGTTCAGGAATCTATTATTCTTTCCTGCCAGTATAACTGTCTGAAATTGAGCCCGATATGCGCACGTGTTGAGATTCTTGACTTTAACATAGGCTTAATTCATTGTGTCTTAATAATATACTGATGGCGGCTGTTAATACTTTTTTTCATTGAAATAATGCTCTTTCTTGCGACCTTTGCGAAAACCAAATATAAAACCAATTATGCGAAAAGTTTTATTTGCGCTGCTCGCGCTGACTTTCATCAGTCAAACGTATTCTCCGTGTAAGAGTAAGGACGAGACGCTTGTTGTGTTGATCGTCCTGGAAAACACAAAGCCATCCTCGTCCACGAACCGTTCTTTGGCGCAATGCCCTATAGACGGTTACTACCACACCTTGACGAATATGGTAGAGCTGTCCTTCAAGTCTAACCTTGGAAACGTGTTTGTCACGCTGGACAATATGACGACGGGCGAGACTTATGAATATTCCGGCAGCAGTGCCGCAGGGGTGATGATGATGCCTGTGTCTTCCAATTCTTGCTACACGATGAACATTACCACGGAGTCGGGACGTGTCTTCACAACCTCGTTCCTGACCGGTGATGTCTACGAGGACGAATAGTCCGTGATAACCAACTAACCATTATTGTTTTCATCAACCATCATGGATGCGGTAATGAATTATCGCATCCATGTTTCAGTGGTTTCAGACGTGGCTGTTATTTCGTAAGATAAAGCTTTGCGATGACGCGGTTGTCCTCTTCGTTTATGTTGTTCAGGATCTCAGGATTGCTGAGGCGTTTCTTGAGGGAGGACGGGAACGTGCTGATCGTGGCTGGTTCCAGAAGACAGTAGATGATACCGTCTTTCATCTCCTTGAATGAACCGGCTAACACATCCTGACCAGGTTTGCCAGCGCTGAACCAATGCCAGTCACCGCCGCTCAGCAGGCCATAATAGGAATCTTGCTCCATAACCGTAATATGTCAGCACGCCTTCATCCGTCAGCCAAGACATTGATCCAAGATCCATTTCCGGGAATATCTTCGAGTCGATCATATTCCCGTCCAATGAGAATCTTTGAAGTTTCGAAGGGGTTGAAAAGACGCAAAGGTTTCCGTCACGGTACTGGATGTCATTTATTCGAATATACTCCTCGGGCCCGTTGCCTTTCTGTCCGATGCGCCCAAGGAATTTTCCGTCAGCGGAATAGCGGAATATGTTGTTGTTGATCAGATCCATCACGATATAGGAATCCCCGGCGATGGTCAGGTCTGTGACGCCGCCGACCAGATGCTCGCTGTCTGTTTCCAATGGTATCAACTCGATTGAGGAAATGTTTTCCGCCAAAGGATTGATGGTGTTGTTGAACTCCACGGCCACATTGCCGTCCGCATTCACCTTATGACCGGTGCATCCGATCGCCATGGAAGCCAAAATGCCCAAGGTCAAGATTATAGTAAGTTGTCTGTTCACAACAAAACGTTTTGGCTGTCCGGCAAAGCTAATGTTTTTCTCGAGAATTATATCTAACTTAGCAACGACTAAAGACGATTTTGAATATGCTGCTTGAAAGCTATGAGAAAAGGGGTAATAATATTACTAAGTCTGTTGATGGTTGTGTCGTGCAAAGGCACAAAGAGTGACTGTGCGGTTGACAGGACCATTGAATGCAGGGAGTCGCAGATACGGCCGGATATTCCTGAATATGTCAAAGAGGTTACTTTTCTTCCATTGGAAGCGGGAGACAACACGTTGCTGGGCTCTGTGGATAAGGTGGCTTTTTATAATGATCTGATTTATATCGCTGACTATAGCTCCCGGAAGATTCTGGCCTATGATATGAACGGCAAGCTTTGTTTCGTCCTTGACAGGCAGGGCAGAGGGCCTGGTGAATATCTTGAGGTCAAAAGTTTCACGGTGGACTCTGATAACCTTTACGTTTTGGACAATATCGGCAAGAAGTTGCTTGCCTATGATCCGTTGACGGGGGAATATAAAGCATCCAGAGAGATGCCTATAGTCGCTTGGGACGTTGAGGTGCTGTCAAATGGCGACCTTATTTTCGCGTTTGTCACCGCGGGCGGAAAATTGTCAAAAGAGCAACCGCCATATCGCTTGTTTGTGACAGACAATGATTTGAATATCAAAATACAGATGCTTGGCTATGGCGAAAAAGAAGGCTCAGATGCCTTCGGCTATGGTCGTTTTTTCTCCACTTACAGGGACAAGATCTTGTTCTGCTCCTACGGCAACGACGCATATTATGTTCTGGATCGCGGCAATGGTGAGATCATTGAAACAGTCGGGATTGATTTCGAGAATAAAGCATCCCGTAAAGACAAGAATGATGTGTCCCTAATAAACAGCTTCACGCATTTGGGCTCTGTGCCGATTGTTTGCGGAGATTATCTTTTTTGTGACATCACGACAAAAGATGCCGGTGGCGGTTATTGCCTTTATGGCTCAAACACAAATGGTTTTGTCTCCAATCCGGAAAATGGAGGCCGGAACTGTATGCTGGAACCAGTTTGCAGCTATGCCGATTCTTTCGTGAGTGTGCTTGAGGACAGGGATATGTATGACTTTATCGTCTCCACAGGCTTCCAGAAGGCCGGTGAGGATGCCGAGAATGCTCTTGACAGCGGTTCTCTGGTTCTTCTGTTTTATCATATGATATGAGTTCGGACCCGCGGTTGGTTGTGAGAAACCATGCGCACCTGGAACCGCATCCGATTGACAGTGATAGAGTTGGCACTCCAGGTGCGAGCGGATTCGCACACCTGAGAGTTGGTGGCTTCGCTACAGGGTGTTCTATTGGCACCTAAGACTTCCAGGTGTGAAAAACTCCGCGCACCTGGAACCGCATCGGCTTGACAATGATCGAGTTGGTACTCCAGGTGCGAGCGGATCTGCATACCTGAGAGTTGGTGGCTTCGCTACAGGGTGTTCTATTGGCACCTAAGACTTCCAGGTGTGAAAACCTCCGCGCACCTGGAACCGCATCGGCTTGACAATGATTGAGTTGGTGCTCCAGGTGCGAGCGGATTCGCAAGGACAAAGGATGGCTTCTGGCTTTATTATTCCTACCTTAAGAATCCTGACAATAACAGCCTCATTCTTGTCAATGAAGAAATGGATCACCTTTTGAAAGGCTTTTTCCCGGCAAAGGAGCCTTTCCCGGTGTCTTTAAGCTCTGGCTTCACCTCTTGGGCCGGGAAGGAATATTTCTACTTCCCTCAATCAAACGTCCTGTATTCATTGGATGGAACTGAGGCGCGCCCTTACATTGAATTTGATTTCGGAGAGCGGACATTGCCATATTCAAAAATAATGAATATGTCCCGGGAGGAATATGAGGCTTTAGTTGGTTCCGGATGTGACGGAAGATTCGAATCCGATTTTGGTGTTGTACAAGCTGAAATAAGTTACCGTATGGTGTTCTAACCATTTAATAAGTAGTTTGTTAAGAACGCTGTATTATCTGCTTTAGGCTTTGCCTTGCAGCTATCTTGCGGCTTGGTGAACGTTGCGTATGAGTACTGGTGGTTGGATGCAAAGATGTAAAAAACCGGTATTTGTGGAAATATTTTTCCGATATTTGTGGGAATAGCGCTTGGGGCGATGGAAAGCCGTAAAGAAGATGCCTCAAATAAACTTGTAATTTGATAATAACAAATGAGATCAATTTATGCTATTATGTTGGCCATATTACTATTGGCCACTGGTTGTAGTGATTCATACTGCCCTTCGTTGGATAAGGTTGTCACAGTGGAGGAAAGTGATTTCTATGAGATTTCTCTTTCCGGACTCAAGCCAAGGGAAATAGATCTTGACTTGATGGGGATTATCGGAGCCCGTTATTGCGACTCTTTGTTGGTTGTCACGACTTTGGGGACGGACCGGTTGCTTCACTTGTACGATCGCCATTGTCTGGAGCGCAAAGGAGACTTTTTCACCAAGGGACGAGGACCGAAAGAATTGTTATTTCCATTATTCGGAAGTTCTCTGAGCCTGGATAACGAATCTGGTTCATATATGATGCGTTTTGTGGACCGGTATTCTGACCGTCTTGTAGAGGTGAATCTTTCAGAGTCCATTATGAATAAAGATCTTGTTTTAAAAGAACGTGAGTTTAAAAGCGGGGAGGAACTCTTCACGGCGCTGCCTTTGGACGGATCCCGTTGCTTTATGAAGCGAATGGTTCAGAATGGCACTTGTTTGGAACGTTATGTCCGGAATGTCGAAGGAACAGAAAGTATGAGCCAGCCAATGCTCAAGTTAAACTCCTGTCAGATAAGCAATAATGATGGCTATAATATTAATTTGTTTTCAGGAACAGTTGGTTATAACAGCTCTCGTCATCTTATTGTTGAGGCGATGTGTCTGTTGAATCTTGTTCAGGTATATCCTGTTGAGGGCGATGGCGGTTACACATTGTGCTATGGAAAGACTATGCCTGACATCCGTGTCCTTGAAAAGCAGTCGCCTCAATTATGCACTTATCATACAGGTTTGTCATTGAATGATAGTTACTTCTCTGTTATGTACACCGATGAACGTGTTAGTGGGACGACAAAGGAAATCCACGGCTATGCCTGGGATGGCAGTCCATTGTTCCGAATACCATTGCCTTCAAATATTACCAAATATGACATCGACAGTAAGACCGGATCCTTATTGACGGTTGATGAGGAAGACCATATTCGGGAGTACAGTATTGAATATCTAAAGTCGTAAGGAGAGACCTGAGAGGATCTCATTTGATGTGTGATGTATAATTGTACAAGAATATGTTATTATAAATAGCACTAATATGAAAAAGTATTGTTTGATTTCATTTGTTTCCATCCTTTTTATTGGTGGATTATTTGTGACAAGTAAACTTATCGTTAATGATCCTTATGTTTTGTTTAATGCGAATGTAGAGGCTTTGTCGAACGAGGAGAGTTCGTCAGGCATTCTTACTTGTCATAATGATTATTTTTATAAGGAAGGCTATTCTGTCCGAGATTGTGGAAATTGCAGTATGCAATACGATCATAAGGCATCTTTTTGGGCATTACCTGACATATGTAAGAAATGAAATATTGGTGCAAATTTATTGCTATTATAGGAGTAATATTAACTTCTTGTGAGAATAAATCTACCACGACAGTTTCTTTTCCTCAAAGAATTGTCGTAGAGAATTTTCCTAAAAATGAATCTCTTTCAGAATGTAGAAGTTTTTCAGTAGAAGCTGTAGGCGTGATAGATATCGCAGTCAAAAATAGATTGTTGCTGTTGGCTTCATCTTCGGATAGGGATAAGTATATATCAGCTTATAGTTTGGATGATGGTGCCTTTATCGGTAACGCCTTAAAAAAGGGAAGGGCGAACGGTGAGTTAAGAGGTGCTAAAAGTTTTGGAGCTCTTGGTCTCAGGACCTTTGGTGATAAACTTTATTCTTATACTTTTGATGGACTGAATAATCTTATTCGCATTGATTTATCGGAGTCTTTCAAACAGGAGCATACGGTGTTTGACCTGATTATTGAAAGAGCCCCGCTAGAGATTCCGCGTGCTTATTATTGCAACGATTCCCTGTTTTTGATAACTTCTGCTGCGGATGATTTCAAAAGCAGAATCAGATCTTTATTAAATGTGAATGGGGTTAATGACGTACCCGAGCACCTCAAGTTTCTGAATAAGGTTAGCGTAAAGAATCCAGATGATATTAATGTTCTGTCAACATTAGTGGCATTTGATTCAGAGCGTCAACTTGTGGTGGAGGCAGGACTTCAGCAGAATTCAATACAGTTGTATTCATTGTATGACGATTTCGCTCGGACAATCATTATTGGAAAGCATTTGATGTCTATTGAACAGTTGGCAGCGGAGAGAGATGATCTGATAAGAGATCAATATGTACATATAAATGCTTATGATAGTTATTTTGCTGCCTTGTATTATGATGCCACTGAAGAAGAACAGTATAAAGAAGAAAAACTGCCCCGACTTCAGTTTTTCTCTTGGAACGGAGATCCAATCTGTGAACTGTTGGTGCCTTTCCCTGCTTCATCGTTTGACATTGATCATTCAAAAGGAAAGATGTATTTTTTGGACCGTATATCCGAGTCTATCAACGAATGTCCCTTGCCAGATTACTTAATTTGGGAATAACAAATCGAATACCTTAAGTCGATAAGAATTGATGGAGAGTACTCGTAAGTTAAATTGTTATATATGAATCGGCTATCAAAGATATTTTTAGGGCTGTTATTATGTTGCACAGTTCTCGTTAGTTGTGGGGACTGGGAGCTTCGTAGGCAGAAGAAGTCATTTATGGCGCAAGTAATAACATTGCCATCGGAGTTGCAGGAAATTAAGTGTGGCTCCATTAGTCCAGTAACAATTACAATGAGTAACTCTACGATGGTGTTCTTTTACGGAAACGATGAGTGTTCATCTTGCGCGATAGACCATTTGAAAGATGATTTGCTAGGATTTGTTGATATCGAGCAATCGGGGAAATGCAAAGTCGTGGTTCTGTTTTCTCCGTCAGAAGATGATTTGATGGACGTTCAGGAGAAGATTCGAGGTTTGGAATTTCATTTTCCAATATATGTGGATTTCTATGGAGACTTTTACAGGCTCAATAAGGATTTTCCATCGGATCGGAGATTTCATAGTTTCCTGCTAGGAAATGATGCCCATCCGGTTTTTGTCGGGAATCCGCTGCACGGGAAAAAACTGTATAAAGTATTTGAAAAGGTCTTAAAAAATAAACAAAACATTAATGTATAAAAATGAGAAAGATTTTATTTATACTTACCGCATTGGTGTTAATTCTGACATCGTGTGAACATAAGGACTATTTTGCATTCGACGATGTAAGTTTTGTGCGGAACTTTCCAAATAAGTATGTGTTAGGAAAGGCTGATACATTGGATGTGGAGCTAATAGGAATTCACGGGGTCAAGAGTTTCGGGGACTATCTTTTAGTGTCTTGTGCCGCCCCCAAGGGGTGCTTGTCAACCGTGACTTTAGGAAAAGAAACCAAAGTGACAAACACCTTCTTGATGATTGGCTCCGGTCCTGGAGAAGTCCTTTATCGTCCCTATATCTCCTGGATGAGTTTTTATGAAAAAGATGGTGGATGTAAGGCCGGAGTTTATGACTATGCAGGGTCATTTATTGAGCTAGATGTTTCGCAGGATTCCCTTTCAAATGCCTATAGATACTTGTCGCGTTCTCTTTCAACAAGATCTGGTTCCCGTTATTTCTACGTTTCTCCAAACTGTTTTCTGTGTCGTAGGTCCAAGGCTGATGGCAGTGGATTTGAAAGATTTTTGGTGGATTCTTTGGGAAGAGAATGTCATACGGCTTCGATGGATTATCTTAATGAGATCTCATCTTCAGAACAGAACCTTCTTTCGTCTTCTTTTGCCATAGACGATGAAAGAAGAACAGTGGCAGAAGTAAGTTCCTATTTTAATGTCATTCAACTATATTCATTCGATGCCACGAGTAAAGGGTTTGCGAAGACGTTGGCTTTAGGTGAAAGGCTTCAAAGCATCGGTGACATTGAAAGACAGGGTGTTGATCTGACTCCAAGGGCCTACTATGACGTGCATCCATACAAAGACTTTTTTGCGGCACTTTATGTAGGAGCGAAAATGGACGATTTTGAACAAGGAGTCTGCTCCCCACCCTCTATTCATTTGTTCAGTTGGACAGGTGAGCCTTTGGCTGAGATTAAGTTACCTGTCAAAGCATTACTATTTGATATTGACACAGAAAACAATGCGATTTTTGTGGTGGAGAGTTCTTCTGAGAAGATTCTGAGATATGATATGCCAAATTTAGGTATCTAAGTTATTTTTTGCGTTAATTTCTTCAAAAACAATGAAAAGAATGGTAAGAGGATACTTTAGCGTATGGAGGCTGCCATCGGCAGCTTCCATATTGACGTTAGTGTTGCTGCTGTTGGGTTCGTGCGCCGACGGTGATAACATTTATGATTCAATGCGCAGGATTGTAAGTGATGGTGCTCCTGCTTACAATAGTGTGCGGCTGGAACAGCTTCAGTTGGATTCCGTGCGCTATTCCGGAGAGTCTTTCTCGTGGGCGCAGGAGGACCAAGGAATATGCTGTCTGGACATATTCTATGGTTGGCTTTATAGGTTCGATGCGGAGGGGCATCTGATAAAGAGGACTCTTGGCAACGGCAGAGCGTCGAATGAGTCAATAATCAAGCATTATATGATCGGCACGATGTCTGGTGATGGTGAACTTGCGATTGCGGGATCAAGTCTGGATTTCGAGTACTTCTCAAAAGATTTGACCGCTGTCAACAGATTCCTTATCGTGAAAGACCAACAGAAGGAATATGCCCCGTCAGAATTCCTTGCCTACACAACTCCAGGGGACTGTATTGCCAGGTTCTATAAAGGTAAACTCTATGAAGGTCTAGTATCAGATATTCCGGATTTTATATTTGGTCCTGATTACGAGAAGAAGGTTTGCCACATAGGCGTTGTGGATATGACAGAGGGGAAAGCGTTAAAGTCAGAGATTCAAGGGCTGCCATCTATGTTCAGTGATGACAGGGCAAAGTACAGGGCTTTGGATTTTGTGATGTTTGACATAGACGACCAGGATAATATGTACGTGGGATTCGCCGCAGATTCATTGGTTTATGTATTTGATCACAACCGTAAGCCGAAGTTTGCGTTCGGACGCTCAGGAGTTAATATGGACACAGACTATGAACGGTTCGGTTCTTTGGACGAGATGAATGCCTATAGGACAAACATAACGAAAAAAGGATACTATTACTGGATTGAATATATTGACGAGACCGGAGTATGTTTCAGATCTTATAAGAAAGGAGCGGATTCAGAATACGATGGACTTCAGGTGTATAAGGATGGGAAACTGTTGGCCGATTGCGAGACTCCGAAGGGGTTCAAGGTCGTTGGCTACATCGCTCCATACTATTATTCTCAAATCATTGGTGGCGAAGAGGATGGCTCTCTGATGGTATATCGGTTCAAGTTGGATTGATTCAGGCGGTAAATTAGTGTTGTGGTTTTTCTGGCTACAGTTCTCTTCTCATTGGCCTTGTTCGTCTGTCGGCGAGAGGTGGCTGAACGCATAGTCGTCTCTGCGCTGTCGCTATGGCTTGCCTACGAGTCGGTGCTTGGGATTATGCAGTTGCTTGGGATCGCTGTCTCTCATAACAGTATGTGCCCTATGACTGGAGGATTCGCTAACTCTGGTCCTTATGGCGGGTTCCTCGCTGTTTGCATAGCCGTGGTTTTTGCGGCCGCGTGGAGGTGGCGTGATTCCGTAAACCTGTATGATAGAATACTATTTTGGTTATCATCTGTTTCCGGATGTTTGGGCATTGTAGTTCTGCCCGCATCAATGAGCAGGACCGGTTTTGTCGCGCTGCTCGTGTCTGCTGTTGCTTTCGCCTTGATCGATACGGAATCAAAGTCATATTTTAAATCGCATAAATGGTTGATTTTGTCTGTTGTAGCTGTGGCCTTTGTTGTCGGTGCGGGAGCGTTTTGCCTCAAGAAGGACTCGGCGCTTGGCCGTTTCCACATTTGGGAGATGGAACTGCGGGCCATAGCGGACAAACCGCTGACAGGGCACGGATTCGGTAATGCACTTGGATCATACGGTGATGCGCAGGCGGAATATTTTGAGACAGAGGAGCGCGGTCAAGAGAGGGTAAGGATCGCCGGATGCCCCGAATATGCGTTCAATGAATATCTTCGTATGGGAATGGAGTTCGGGATCCTTGGCTTGTTGTTGTCGGTGGCTGTCATTGTTCTCGGAACGATGATGCTATGTCATTCAGATTCTTCCTTTCATCACAAAAGTAATTGTGCTTACACAACGATAATATTATAGTACGCTTCGCAGCGTAAATTAAATTGTAACACGTCGGCATTATGGCTCTACCATCCGAAAAACTGGCACAATCACTTGCTGTCTTGCGACAGGTTCAGCAGACCAAGAAAAGCATCCGCATGATACTTGGTGGTTCAAAAGCCAGTGCCATCGTCGAGAAAGACTATCGTAGATGGTATCAGGAAATGTTCGCTCCATCTGTTATGGCAGGCATCATCAAAATTTCTGACATAGCTGGATACAGATCAAATCAAGTGTACATCAGAAACTCCAAGCACACGCCTCTTAGTCCCGAGGCCGTCAGGGATGCGATGCCTGTACTTTTTAATCTGCTTAAAAATGAGCCAGACGCTTGGACCCGTGCCGTTCTGGGACACTTCATTTTCACGTTCATACACCCATATATGGACGGAAACGGACGAATGGGGCGTTTCCTTATGAATGCTATGCTCGCCTCCGGTGGCTACCGCTGGACAATCATCTCCAAAGACATCATAGACGACTATATGGCAGCCATTGAGAAAGCCAGTGTCGATGGAGATATTCGTGAGTTTGCCACTCTCTTATCCGGCATCGTCCGGAACAACAAATGATAGACCCTAGTCAAGTGAGTCTGGTTCATCATCTTCTGTTATAGTGTTTCAGGTCCATTATGAATCAAAAACTTGTTATAGAAGAACGTAAGCTTAAAAGTGGGGATGAGCTCTTCACGGTGTTGCCTCGGTGGAATACATCGTCGGAGTCGTTATTCAAAATGTGTGACTTAATCTTTGAGTGGTGGAAGAAAACAAGATTCTCGGATAATTCGATGCCTTGTCTGAAATAATTGTTATCTTTATGGTGTAAACGGCCCCTTAATGGGCCGTTATCTGTGACATGAGATCATTAGAGATAGTCATTAGAACAATTGCGGTGGTCGCCATCATAGTATTTGTCTCTTCCTGTGCGAGCAAAGAGGCCAAGCGGATTATGGACACGGCGGATGCCGTTATGTGGACGAGACCTGACAGTGCGCTGGCTGTATTGGAATCGTGAATTTAACACATTTTTGTATAATTAACTCTCAAGTTTGACGGTCTTTGCCT
>ERZ780012.43-NODE-43-length-69556-cov-9.1168_pt1 | contig 69556 bp, 56 predicted proteins | sample MGYA00511869_ERZ780012 | MGnify/ENA primary metagenome ERZ780012 (study PRJEB29588, sample SAMEA2161608) | human gut metagenome | biome: human gut; feature: human-associated habitat; material: faeces | place: Denmark | collected 2008/2010 ... | reverse complement strand
GCGGATCCCCCCACCCTGGGCCGCCGCTACCGCGACCTGGAGATGAGGCAGTTCGCCTCGGCCTCACAGCCGCTCTATGCGGTGGTGGACGCTGAGGGCAGCACCCTCTCCGGCCCCGTCGGAAGCTGCTCCGAGGAGGAGTTCCTGAACTTTCTGAATTTCTAAAAAGGAATCAGTATAGAATCTGCTTCAGCAGACGCTTGGCATAATCCCTCTCCTCGATCTGAGGATGAGGGATTTTTAATGTCGGGGTATCTATATGACGGTCCCCGTACAGGACGATGTCGATATCGATAGTCCTGGAATGATAGATCCGGCGGCCCTCCGCATCATACTCCGGATCACGGGCTATACGGCCCAGCTTCTGTTCCACCCATTTGCAGACCTCCAGCAGAGGCTCGGGCGGGACGGTGGTCTCAAAGGATATGGCCTGGTTGAGAAATGGTTCGGAACCCGGCGCCATGCCCCATGGCTCGGTCTCGAGCACCTCAGATTCACGGATATCGGAAAAGAGCCAGGGAGCCAGCTGAGTGACTAAAAGCGAGACGGCGGTGCTGAGGTTGCGCCGCCTGTTCCCCATATTGCTGCCGAGGATGAGATATACCCTTACGGGCTGAGATTCCGGTGTCATAGCAGTCCCAGTTCAAGTAAAGCCTCGTCGCTCATCCGGGACTTGTCCCAGGGCGGGTCGAATGTTATCTCTATAGCCACGTCCGTAACTCCCGGCGTATCGGCTACGGCCGTATGCACGTCCTCCACTAAAGTGTCGGACATGGGGCAGTTGGGCGCCGTCAGAGTCATCTTGATGTGGACCTTGTGGTCGTCATCTATGGTCATATCGTAGATGAGACCCAGGTCATAGATATTGACCGGTATCTCGGGGTCGTAGACCTGCTTGAGGGCGCGTACGACATCGCGTGCAAGAGTTGTTTTGTCCATATCAGTTCTGTTGGCATTTAGCTTTGAGGGCGTCCTCACGTATCTGCTCCATCATCGACACCAGTCCGTTGGCCCGGGTCGGCGACAGATTCTCACGGAGTCCTATCTCCTCGATAAATGAATTGTCGGCGGACAGTATCTCGTCCGGGGTCCTGCCGTTGTAGACCCGGATGAGGAGGGAGATGATGCCCTTGGTGATGATGGCGTCACTGTCCGCCGTAAACCACAGCCTGCCGTCACGGAACTCGCTGTCGAGCCACACCCGGGACTGGCAGCCCTTGATGAGGCGGTCCTCCTGCTTTTTCTGCTCGTCGATGACGGGCAGGGAATGACCCAGCTCGATGAGATACTCGTACTTGTCCATCCAGTCCCCGAAGGCGGCGAACTCGTCCACTATCTCCTGCTGAACCTGCCTGATAGATGATGTATTGTCTGTCATTGTCCTGTATCTTTTATTGAAGTGAATTCAGTTTATCTCAACATTTCCAGCACCCTGCGCAGAGCGCCCATGAACGCCTCGCACTCCTGCATCGTGTTGTAGGCCGCCAGCGAGACCCGCACCGCTCCCGTCAGCCCGAACTTGGCCAGCAGCGGCTCCGAGCACATCTGCCCGGAGCGGACAGCCACTCCCATTTTGTCCAGAAGGGTGGCGATGTCACTGTGATGCGCCCCTTCGACGGTAAATGATATCAGCGGGGCTTTCTTTCCGCCGCTTCCGATAATCCTCAGACCGGCCACAGCGTTCAACTCCCGCATGAGATAATCGGTCATCCGCTTTTCATTTTCCCTTACTTGCGGTACATCTACTGAAGTGACAAAATCGATAGCGGGCTTTAAAGTCGCAGCAGCTATGAAATTAGGTGTTCCGGCCTCGAATCTCAGCGGAACCGGAGCATATGTGGTCCTCTCATACGTCACCGTGTCCACCATCTCCCCGCCTCCCATCCACGGCGGCATGGTCTCCAGCAGGCTGCGGCGGCCGTAGAGCACTCCTGTACCGGTCAGCGCATAGAGCTTATGCCCGGAGAAAGAATAGAAGTCGCAGGGTGTCTCCTGCACGTCAATGCCCTCGTGGACTATCCCCTGCGCCCCGTCCAGATGTATCACGGCGCCGTACCGGTGAGCCAGCACGGTAAGCTCCCCTACAGGATTGACGATGCCCAGCACATTGGAAATATGGGCGGCAGAGACTATTTTCACCTTGCCCTCAGCCAGGATCCGTTCCGCAGTCCCGAGGTCCCACTGCCCGTCCTCCCCTACGGGAAAATATCTCAGGCGTGCCCCCGTCCGGGCGCAAAGCATCTGCCAGGGAACAATGTTGGAGTGATGCTCTCCCTCCGAAAGGAGGATCTCATCCCCGGGACGGATGTACTTCTGTCCGTAGATATTGGCCAGCAGGTTGATGGAGGCGGTGGTACCGGAGGTAAGGACTATCTCGTCCTTCGAGGCGGCGTTGATGAGTCCGCGGACGGCCTCCCTCCCGGCCTCGTAGTGTTCGGTGGCGGAGGCGGCAAGACCGTAGATGGCGCGGTGGACATTGGCATTGGCCTCCTGCAGCCAGCGGGAAGTGGCGTCAATGACGGCCCGGGGCTTCTGCGTGGTGGCGGCATTGTCGAAATATATCAGCTGCCTGTCCCCTCCCCGCGCACACTGGAGATAGGGGAAATGGCTCCTTATCTGGTCTATGTCCTGTATCATGGTTTTTATTTTTCAAATATCTTACAAAAGTAACTAAATTTGCAGAAATTTATCAGAAAAAAACGTCATGTACGACTATATCAAAGGAACGCTCGAGGAACTCTCGCCCGCGGAGGCAGTGGTAGAGTGCCACGGCATAGGCTTCAAGCTCCAGATATCCCTCAACACCTACGACCGCCTGCAGGGGCAGAAGGAGGTCAGGCTGTACGTCCACCACCACCTGCGCGAAGACGAGGAGACTCTCTACGGCTTCTGTGACAAGGAAGAGCGGCGTATCTTCGCGCTCCTCATCGGAGTCTCCGGCATAGGTCCCAACACCGCCCGGATGATGCTCTCGTCCCTCACGGCCGACGAGGTTTCCACGGCCATCGTCTCCGGCGACGTGAACCGCATCAAGGGAGTGAAGGGCATCGGGCTGAAGACAGCCCAGAAGGTCATCATCGAGCTGAAGGACAAGATTTCCAAGGGAGGAGCGGAACTCGACCTGTCGGGAGGCTCCGCAGCCGCCAATTCCTCGGAGGCCTGCTCGGCCCTGATCATGCTCGGATTCACGAAAAATGCTGTGGAAAAGACTGTTGCGTCCATCGTAAAGAAGGAACCCGGACTCTCCCTGGAGGACATCATCAAAAAAGCTTTAAAAATGTTGTAGACTCAGTTACTTTTTATACATTTGCATCAGTTTAACTATTAAATATAACCGGTTATGAACATACCTAGCAATTTGAAGTACACCAAGGATCACGAGTGGGTAAAGGTTGACGGCGATGTAGCTACCGTCGGCATCACCGATTACGCTCAGGATCAGCTCGGAGACATCGTCTTCGTAGACATTCAGACACAGGGCGAGACCCTTGACAAGGAAGAGGTTTTCGGAGCCATCGAGGCTGTTAAGACAGTTGCCGATGCCTTCATGCCTGTATCCGGCGAGATCATCGAGGTCAACGCTGCTCTCGAGGGAGCTCCCCAGACCGTCAACACCGATCCTTACGGAGAGGGCTGGATGATCAAGATCAAGCTCACCAACCCCGCTGAGCTCGATGAGCTGATGGACGCCGACGCATACACAGCCATCCTCTAGTCTGAAAAGTGTAAACATAACAGCACAGGCCGGGCAGGAATGTCCGGCCTTTTTCGTATCTTTGTCAGAAACACTAAATTCTTATGCCTATGTTACAAGAAGTCGCCCACATCTACGACCTCCTGACCAAGCTCGAAGAGAGGTTTCCGGACAAACAGGATATGCTCTGCCGCCGCAGCGGTAAGGAATGGATCCGATTCAGTGTCAAGGACTACGTACGCTATTCACATCTCATTGCCTACGCCCTCTCATCCATGGGATACGGCAAGGGCGACAAGGCCGTGACCATCTGCAACAACCGGCCCGAATGGAACTTCACCGACATGGGCCTGAGCATGGCCGGCCTCATACACGTACCCGTCTACCCCACCCTAAGTGCCGACGAATACCTCTATATATTCAACCACAGCGATGCCAGGATCATCATCATCGGGACCATGAGCCAGTACCGCAAAATAGAGCCGATAGTACGGAAGATGGAGCATCCGGCACGGATAATACTCATGGATGACTCGGACAACATCCAGTGTTTCAGGGATTTATATCAGACAGGAGAACGTGTGGAACTTGTCCAGAAGCCTGTGATAGAGAAGATTAAGGCAGAAACCGGTACTGACGAGCCCGTCTCCATCATCTATACCTCAGGCACCACCGGCACCCCCAAAGGCGTAGTCCTCTCCCACCACAACCTGATGTTCAACGCCTACGGCCATGCCGTCAAGCAGACCGTCCGCTCTGACCAGAAGATGCTCAGTTTCCTGCCCCTGTGCCACGTCTACGAGAGAAGCATGAACTACGAATACCAATATATCGGCATAAGTATCTATTACGCAGAGAGTTTGGACACTTTGGCCAGAGATTTGGCCGACTGTCACGCCGACGGATTCTGTGCTGTGCCGCGTGTTTTAGAAATGATGTACTCGAAGCTGGAGGCGGCCGGCAAGCATCTGAAAGGCTTCAAAAAGACTGTCTATAGACTCGCCTGGAACTTTGCCAACAACTACGACAACTACAATAATAGTCTGATATACAGAGCAAAACGCAACCTATACGACCGTCTCGTCTACAGCAAGTGGAGAGACAATCTCGGCGGTCACGAGATGCTCATAGTATCCGGCGGCTCTTCTATACAGGCCAAGATCATCCGGCTCTTCAATGCCGCACGCCTCCACATCTACGAAGGCTACGGTATGACCGAGGCCTCCCCCGTCATCGCAGTGAACAATCCGGTGGAGGGCATCAACATCATCGGCACCGTCGGCAAGCCGATGGAACGCACAGAACTGAAGTTTGCCGAGGACGGCGAGATTCTCACCAAAGGGCCCCACGTCATGCTCGGTTACTACAAGAATCCTGAGGCCACCAGCGAAGTAATCGATTCAGACGGATTCCTCCACACCGGAGATATCGGCCGCCTGGTAGACGGCAAGTACCTTCAGATAACTGACCGCAAGAAGGAAATCTTCAAACTCTCCCTCGGCAAATACGTAGCCCCGCAGGTCATCGAGAACCTTCTCAAGGAGTCACCGTACATCCAGAACTGTTTTGTCTTCGGGGAAAATCAGAAGTTTGCCTCTGCCGTCATCATCCCCGATTTCGACCATCTGCGCCACTGGGCCCAGGAGAATGGACTAGGAGAACTGGACGACAAACAGCTGGCAGCTGACCCCAAGGCAGTCGCGTTTCTCCACAGCATCGTAGATCAGACCAACTCCAAACTGGCTCCTCACGAACAGATAAAGCGCGAGCGTATCGTATGCGATGAATGGACTCCCGCCAACGGCCTTTTGTCCCAGACTCTGAAACTGAAGCGGGCAAAACTCACATCCAGATACAGCGGCATCATAAGTGAGATCTACCGATAACATACCTGTCCTCCGCCGCCTTTGGAAGCAGTGTTTCGAAGCAGACTCCTCATTTCTGGATCTGTTCTTCGGACAAGGATTCCGACTTTGCAGGACATGCACTCTGGAGAGGGAGGGGAAGACAGTCTCCGCCCTCTCTGTTTTTCCTATCTCATACAAAGGACACACGGGAGGCTACGTCTACGGAGTATGCACCGATCCGGCTCAGCGCGGGCACGGCTACGCAATCAAATTGCTGCAGGAAGTCGAGCGGCACTGCATGGAGAATGAGGGCATGGAATTCTTCCTGCTGAGGCCTGCAGACCCGACACTGTTCGGATATTATCAAAAGCAAGGTTACTCCTATAATATATACAGGCATCGGGAGACACTTCCACTGCTCATGATACCGGCAGAAATAGAGACAAGCCCACTGTCCGCTGTGCGCTACCATTCCCTCCGTCGTAGATTCTACAGCGGGACAGGACTGGTAGAGTGGCCGGAAGAGACCTGTGGATACATTTTGTCCTATATCGGTTACTGCCGGGGACATGCCGTAGAGATCAACGGCGGTGAGTCATACCTCCTATCCTACCCCTCCCCCGAAAACAACGGCGTCATAATATGCGAAGAGGCCGGCCTCGATATCGAGATGACATCCTTACCGGTCATTCTATCTGCCCTCCGCATTCTGTATCCGGATTCTGTAAGCGTCCTTCTATCCACTCCAGCACAAGACTGCGGAGAAAAGTACTTACTTTGCAAACCATTCCCGCTCCTACCCGACAGTTCCGCAGTCTTCAGTTTTGCGATGGAGTAATACGTTTCACGTGGAACAACTACCTGCCAAAATACACAAGAAGTACTGAGATGTCAGAAGGAGATACTCCTGGAATACGCGAAGCCTCAGCAATCGTTCTTGGCCGATGTCGTGTAAGTTTCATCCTTGACTCAATCGAGAGAGACTCAATACGCGAATAATCGAAATCTTCAGGAATCTTCAGACCCTCCAACTTCTTCAACTTCTTTGCAAGTTCAGCCTCGCGTTCAATATAGCCTGAATACTTAATGGCAATCTCTGTTGAGGTAACTATATTAGAAAAAATAGACGGACTCTCCGGACAAATACTCTTAAATGTTTCCGGGAGTGGAGTCGAAGGTAAGAAGTCTGGAATAGATAGCGGGAGCTGCGAAGCATGGATAGTCTCATCTATTGTTCCACGTGGAACGAATTGTAGGACATCTGATAAAGAAATCTGAGGTCTAGAAACAAGAGATGTAATAGACTTTGGGGTCGTTAGCAGCGATGTTGCATGAGCATCCAAAACAGGATTAACATCTACGACTGAAGGACGGGCCTGGGAACAAGCATTAACTAGAGCGGTGACTGAAGTCCGCTTAATTTCCAAAAGGTGCATTCTGTAATCCGAGGCCAAACCTATTCTATGAGACAGATGAGTAAGACGCTCGTCCGCATTGTCCTGACGAAGTAGTATACGGTACTCAGCTCTGGATGTAAACATCCTGTACGGTTCGTCTACTCCCTTTGTTACGAGGTCATCTATGAGAACCCCTATATATGATGAATCGCGGGAGAGGATAAATTCCTCCTGTCTTCTACTGCGAAGAACGGCGTTGATTCCTGCGACGATTCCTTGCGCTGCAGCCTCTTCATACCCGGTTGTTCCGTTGACCTGGCCGGCAAGATAGAGATTGGGAATGACCTTCGAGCGCAGCGTATGGTCGAGCTGTGTAGGATCAAAATAATCATATTCGATGGCATAGGCGGGACGAAGTAGATGGACGTCCTCAAAACCTTCTACATGCGACAATGCTTCAAGCTGAATATCGAAGGGGAGAGAAGATGAAAAACCCTGAAGATAATATTCAGTGGAATTCCTTCCTTCGGGCTCCAGGAATATCTGATGTGAATCCTTATCTGAAAATGTTCGGAGCTTATCTTCAATACTAGGACAATATCGGGGTCCTATCCCGGTTATCTTACCGGAGAAAAGCGGGGACCTGTCAAAACCGGAGCGCAGGATTTCATGAACCTTCGGGTTGGTGTGAGCGATATAGCAGTTCATCTGCGGAATATCCTGGCGCTGCGCTGAAGAAAGATAAGGCAGATATGAAAACTTTTCCGGAGACTCGTCACCTGACTGAAGAATAAGACAGGAAAGATTCACAGAACGGACATCCACGCGGGGCGGCGTACCGGTTTTCATTCTGGACGTCTGTATTCCCCTGTCACGAAGCAGGGAGGAAATCAGATAGGATGAGGGCTCGGCCACTCTCCCACCCTCGGCGGTTCGGTCTCCGACGAAAATACGTCCGTTCAGAAATGTTCCGGCAGTCAAAATATAATAACCAGCAGTAAACCTACCGCCAAGGGATGTCTCCAAAGAAAGTATTTCTCCTTGCTCGGAAAAAATGAAATTACTTACCGTATCCTGCCAGAGATACAAACCGGGAGTATTCTCGAGAATCCATCTCCAGTTCTGCGAATACGAGTTCCTGTCACACTGAGCGCGGGGACTCCACATTGCCGGACCCTTTGAACGGTTGAGCATACGGAACTGGAGCGTACTTGCATCCGTGATTATTGCAGACATGCCTCCCAAAGCATCTATCTCTCTGACTATCTGCCCCTTAGCAATTCCGCCAATAGAAGGATTGCAGGACATCTGGGCTATCTTGTTGAGATCCATGGTAATGAGCAGAGTGGACGCTCCCATGACAGCTGAGGCATAGGCGGCTTCACATCCTGCATGTCCGGCCCCTATGACAATAATATCGTAATGACTTTGCATCTTACTTAGTTGAATGATAAACCTGGTCCTCGCCCAAACCGAATTGAGGAAGCAACTTCAAAGCCTGTTCCTCAGCATCCCGCATCAGAGCTCTCTCCTGCTCAGTATCATCATCGAAATCAAGAAGATGGAGGATACCGTGTGCCATAACTCTGTAAAGTTCAGTAGAAAATGTCGAGCCGTACGTCGAACTGTTGGCAAGGACCGTATCCAGACTGATTACTATGTCTGCTGAAAGGATACCTTCCGAACGCCTGCCGGCTGACGGGACTTCATAGTCGGACGTGTCAAAAGTGATGATGTCAGTATAATAGTCATGCCCCAAGTACTGCCGGTTTACGTTTAGTACATACTCGTCGGACGCAAATAGATAATTTACTGAGCCTGTTTTGCGATTTTTACTCAGAATGATTTCATTAATCCAATTTTTAATTGCATTTTTGCGTCGCAAATTGAAGGTTGCATCTATGACTTCAAATCTTATCATGCGGTCTGATTTTTGCTTAAAAATTTTTGTAAAATTAATAAAATTACAACTATGTCAAAAGTTAGTGTTATCGGAGTTGGCAATGTAGGTGCAACCTGCGCCAACGTACTCGCAAGCTGGAACATCTGCAAAGAAGTCGTACTTCTCGACGTTAGAGAGGGTTTCGCAGAGGGCAAGGCCATCGACATCCAGCAGTCTGCCAAAATAATGGGTATCAACACCAAGATCACAGGAGTGACCAACAACTACGAGGCCACAGCAGGCTCCGACGTAGTAGTCATCACCTCCGGTATGCCCCGCAAGCCGGGTATGTCCAGAGAGGACCTCATCGGCACCAACGCAAAAATCGTAAGCGAGGTTGTAGCCAACGTGGTAAAGAACTCCCCCGAGGCATTCATCGTTATGGTCTCCAACCCTATGGACACCATGACCTACCTTACATACAAGACCAGCGGCGTAAAGAAGAACCACCTCATCGGTATGGGCGGTGCTCTGGACAGCAGCCGTTTTACATACTATCTGAGCCAGGCTCTCAACGTGCCTATGTGCGAGATTGACGGCATGGTTATCGGCGCACACGGCGACGCAACAATGGTTCCCCTGATGAGCAGCGTGCTCTACAAGGGCGGTAAGATCGAGAAGCTCCTCACAGCAGAGCAGCGCGAGAAAGTGATAGCAGACACCATGGTAGGCGGTGCAACCATCACCAAACTGATGGGTACCTCAGCATACTACGCACCCGGCGCCTGCGCAGCAAGCATCGTCCGCGCTATCCTGCACGACGAGAAGAGAATCATCCCCTGCAGCGTGCCCCAGAACGGTGAGTACGGCGAAGACGACATCTGCCTCGGTGTTCCCGTAGTTATCGGTAAGGACGGCGTTGAAGGCATTGTAAAAGTTGAACTTACAGCCGACGAGGAGAAGAGATTCCACGAGGGTGCCGAGAAGCAGAGAAACACCAACAAGATTCTCCACGAACTAGGACTTATCTAAAGTTTTTAACAGTTTTTTCAACAATTTTTGTGTTAATTCAGAAATTATTCCTACTTTTACACTCGGAAAATTAGAAAAAACACAAATAAGATGGAAGTTAAAAAATCTCCTAAAGCGAACCTCGAGAACAAAAAGATGTTCTACAGAGAGTTAGGACTTATCCTTGCTCTTGGAGTCATACTTTGCGCTTTCGAGTGGAGCACCAGTGAAAAGACAGAGTCCGTCATCCAGCAGGAGGAAGCGGCACCAATTGAAGTAGAGCAGGTACCCGTAACTACAGAGGCCCCTCCCCCGCCCCCCGAGGCTCCCAAGGTTCCCGTACTGTCTGATATGATTGAGGTCGTTGATGATGACATCGTTGTCGATACAGACCTTTTCATCAGCCTTGAGGATGAAGCTGACATGGGAGTGGAGATTATGGACTACGTAGCGGAAGTTGCAGAAGAGACCATCGAAGAGGCTCCTATACCCTACACCCTCGTAGAGGAAAAACCTTCTTTCAACGGAGGTGATGCAAATGAGTTCACCAAGTGGGTATTCTCAAACATGGTTTATCCTGAAGTAGCACGAGAGAACGGTATTTCCGGACGTGTAACCCTCCAGTTCACAATTGAGGCAGACGGTTCACTTACCAACATCAAGGTGCTCAGAGGTGTTGACCCCTCACTTGATCAGGAAGCCATCCGCGTAGTCTCGATGTCTCCGAAGTGGACACCTGGAAGACAGAGGGATAAAGCAGTACGTGTAACGTATAACTTCCCTATCTACTTCCAGATCAGAAACTAAAACGGTCAACTGTTAACTTAGATGAGGCTGTCCCTGAAAAGAGTCAGCCTCATTTTTTTGAGAATATGAAACAGGTAACAGAAGAATTTGAAAGAATAGTAACGGTATCAGTCATACCTCAGGGAACCGATGAGAGAAGGATTAAGGAGAATCTGGACGAACTGGAATTCCTGGCACTCACAGCAGGTGCAAGAAGTGAGAAAAGGTTCACTCAGAAAATGGAAAGGGCAAATTCGAGGACATACGTCGGCTCAGGCAAACTGGAAGAGATAAAGGCCTACATCGAAGAGCACGAAATCAAACTCGTTATCTTTGACGATGAGCTCAGTCCCTCACAGCTCAGAAACCTCGAAAAGGAACTGGGATGCAGAATACTTGACAGAACTAACCTGATACTGGACATATTTGCCCAGCGGGCAAAGACTGCATACGCAAAGACTCAGGTAGAACTTGCACAGTATCAATACCTTTTGCCCCGACTTACCAGAATGTGGACACACCTGGAAAGACAGCGGGGAGGTATAGGTATGAGAGGTCCCGGAGAAAGCCAGATAGAGACTGACAGAAGAATCATTCTGAATAAAATAAGTCTCCTGAAAGAGCAGCTTAAGAAGATAGACCGGCAGATGGCCTCTCAGAGAGGAAACCGCGGCTCTCTCGTAAGGGTATCGCTTGTAGGCTACACGAACGCCGGAAAAAGCACCCTTATGAACCTGTTGTCCAAGAGCGATGTATTCGCTGAGAACAAACTGTTTGCAACACTGGATACAACGGTAAGGAAGGTAGTGATAGAAAACGTGCCCTTCCTCCTGTCCGACACGGTAGGATTCATCAGAAAGCTGCCTACAGAACTGATTGAGTCATTCAAAAGCACTCTTGATGAAGTAAGGGAGGCAGACATACTTCTCCATGTAGTGGACATATCCCATCCGGACTTCGAAGAACAGATCAGGGCTGTAAACTCCACACTTATGGACATAGGCGCGAAAGATAAGCCTATATTTATGGTATTCAACAAGATAGATGCGTACAACTACAAGGAGAAATCAGAGTACGACTTTGAGGAGGAGAAGCCAGAGAACATTCCGCTTGATAGACTTGAGAAAATGTGGGTTGCAAAAGAGAACTCAGCCTGCATTTTTATCTCCGCCAAGGAGAGGATAAATATCGAAAAACTCAGGAAAGACCTTTACAGCATGGTGAAATCCATACATGAGGGCAGATACCCTTTCAACAACCTGCTGTACGAAACCTACAGCAGCGAAGAAACCAAGTCGTAGACTGCCTTGGGATTCTCAACGTGGGTATTATGTCCGGTACCGGGTACGATTTCATGCCGGCAACCGGGTAAATCTTGCATAATCTGCTGAATCCTGGATAAAGGCGCATATACGTCCGAATCGCCGTATATGAACATCACAGGTACCTTAGGGGAGGCGAGAAGAGCCACATTGTCATCACGTGTCATTAATCCCCTTACGACTGCAGCAACACCTTCCGGGTCATGAGTTTCACAGATTTCGACTGTTTCCGCAACCTTATCATCGCAACTCCTTAGATTTGCCTTGGAATACATGTTCGGAATGGCTATCTGAGCCAACTGAACAAGTTTTCCATTAAGTATGAAGGATATCTCCTTTTCTCTGTCCTTTACCTTTAGAGGGTCATCGGCGTAAGGATTGGAATTGACATTGACCAAGGCAGATATACGGTCAGGATAATCTCTCAGAAAACGCTGCCCGACATATCCACCCATGGAATGCCCTATTATCAGCGCTGTGGAAATAGACAACTTGTCGAGAAGGGACGAGAGAACCATGGCATCGTATTGCATGGAATTGACTTCAGGTGCCGAACCGGAGAGTCCAAGCCCTGGAAGATCGATAGAAATAATATGGGAAGACTCAGGAAAAAGAGCCCTGAAGTCTTCCCATATATACAACGTTTCAAGATAGCCGTGGAGCAAAACTACTGCATTGTCACCTGATCCTGTCTCAGAGACATGTACCGGAATCCCGCTACAGGTGACAAAGTACTCCATGACGGCTAGTCTTTTAACTTAGCGCAGAGGAACTCGCGGTTGAGGCGGGCAATGTGGCTTACTGTGATGCCCTTAGGACACTCACTCTGGCATGCCTGGGTGTTGGTGCAGGCACCGAATCCGAGCTCGTCCATCTTGGCTACCATAGCCTTGGCCCTGCGTGCTGCCTCAGGACGTCCCTGAGGAAGGAGTGCGAGCGAACTTACACGTGCTGCTACGAAGAGCATTGCAGAGCCGTTCTTACATGTAGCTACACATGCTCCGCAACCAACGCAGGCAGCTGCGTCCATACTCTCGTCAGCCTTCTGCTTGGGAATAGGAATAGCATTCGCATCCTGAGCAGAACCGGCGTTGATGGAGATGAAACCACCGGCCTGAAGTATCTTGTCAAAGGCACCGCGGTTAACCACAAGGTCCTTGATGATGGGGAAACCGGCGCTTCTCCAGGGCTCTATAGTGATGGTATCGCCGTCCTTGAACTTACGCATGTGGAGCTGGCAGGTAGTAATCTCGCTGTCAGGTCCGTGGGGATGACCGTTGATATAGAGCGAGCACATACCGCAGATACCCTCGCGGCAGTCATGGTCAAATGCGATAGGACCGGAATTCTTGCAACCCTTGTTGACAGCAACAGGTTCATTGCCCTCACGTATCAGCTGATCGTTGAGGATATCGAGCATCTCGAGGAACGAAGTGTCGGGTGATATATTGGACACTTTGTATGTTTCGAAATGTCCTTTTGTCTTGGCGTTAGGCTGACGCCATACTTTCAAAGTAAAATTCATAATAGTATCCCTCCTTAGTCTTTATAGTTACGTGTTGAAGGCTTAACAAATTCAAATACAAGGTCTTCCTTGTGGAAAATAGGCTCCTTGTCCTCGCCGGCATACTCCCATGCGCTGACATACTGGTAGTTCTTGTCATCACGGAGTGTCTCACCGTCAGCTGTCTGCATCTCTACTCTGAAGTGACCTCCGCAGGACTCGTTGCGGTTGAGAGCGTCACGTGCCATCAGCTCGCCGATTTCGAAGAAATCATCGACACGGAGTGCCTTCTCAAGTTCCTGGTTGAACTCATCATTGGAACCGGGTACATACACATCCTTAACATACTCTGCGTGGAGGTCGTGAATCTCCTTGATAGCCTCCTCGAGACCCTTCTTGTCACGGGCCATACCTACTTTCTCCCACATGATGTGTCCGAGCTTCTTGTGGTAGTAGTCAACAGGCTGTGTACCCTTGTTGTTGATGAAGTAGTTGACGCGCTCCTTGACGGCTTTCTCAGCCTCGTCGAACTCAGGAGTGTTGGTGTTGACCTTGGGCTCCTGTATCTTATGCGACAGATAGTCTCCGACAGTGTAAGGGAGGATGAAATATCCGTCAGCCAGACCCTGCATAAGGGCTGAGGCACCGAGACGGTTACCGCCGTGGTCTGAGAAGTTGGCCTCACCGATGGCATAGAGTCCGGGGATAGTGGTCTGGAGGTTGTAGTCTACCCAGATACCGCCCATGGTATAGTGAATGGCGGGATATATCATCATAGGCTCCTCGTAAGGGTTGACGCCTGTAATCTTCTCATACATCTGGAAGAGGTTGCCGTAACGGGCTGTAATGACATCCTTTCCGAGTCTCTGGATAGCAGAGGAGAAATCGAGGAACACTGCGAGTCCTGTCTCGTTCACACCATATCCGGCATCACACCTTTCCTTAGCGGCGCGGGATGCCACGTCACGGGGAACGAGGTTACCGAATGCGGGATATCTGCGCTCGAGATAGTAGTCGCGGTCCTCCTCAGGAATCTGAGAGCCCTTGATCTGCTTTGCACGGAGTTTCTTGACATCCTCCATCTTCTTGGGAACCCAGATACGCCCGTCATTACGGAGGGACTCACTCATCAGGGTCAGCTTGGACTGCTGGTCACCGTGCACGGGAATACATGTGGGGTGAATCTGGGCGAAGCAGGGATTTGCGAAGTAAGCGCCCTTCTTGTAGCAGTGCCATGCGGCTGAACCATTGGAGTTCATGGCATTGGTTGAGAGGAAATAAGTATTTCCGTATCCTCCGGAAGCCAGCACTACTGCATGGGCTCCGAAACGCTCGATCTCACCGGTTACGAGGTTGCGGGTGATAATACCGCGTGCTTCACCGTTGATGACCACGAGCTCGAGCATCTCATGACGGGGATATGATTTGACAGTACCCTTAGCGATCTGACGGTTCAGGGAAGCGTAGGCACCGAGGAGGAGCTGCTGTCCGGTTTGACCGCGGGCATAGAATGTACGGCTTACCTGAGCGCCTCCGAAGGAGCGGTTGTCGAGCAGTCCGCCGTAGTCACGTGCGAAAGGAACGCCCTGTGCCACACACTGGTCGATGATCAGATTGCTGACCTCTGCGAGCCTGTAGACATTGGCCTCACGGCTGCGGTAGTCGCCTCCCTTGATGGTGTCGTAGAAGAGACGGTACACTGAGTCATTGTCATTCTGATAGTTCTTGGCGGCGTTGATACCTCCCTGGGCTGCGATAGAGTGGGCGCGGCGGGGAGAGTCGCTGATGCAGAAAATCTTGACATTATAACCGAGTTCACCGAGAGTGGCGGCTGCTGGGGGTCCGCCGCCGACCCCGGGGAGGGGGCCCTGCGGATGCACCGCCGAGGCCTGTGCCGATAACGATAATGTCGAGCTTTCTCTTATTGGCAGGGCTGACTACACGGATTGCGGCTTTATGCTTTGTCCATTTTTCAGCCAAAGGACCTTCGGGTACTTTGGAAATTAACTTATCCTCCATAATGTATCAATAGAATTAAAATTTGGTGCAATTTTACTCACTTTTCAGCACTTTTGCAAAACTTTTGTAACTCAGACCTTATATCTCTGTATTCCTCACTTCTGTAGACCAGTTCATAGACAAGTACAATTATCAGTCCGCCCACAGCAACCTGGATAATCAACAGCAGCCATGGTTGTATGTCGAGATTATTGAACAAGTTGACAATCAAGGCCATAAAAAGTGAAATTAAGAAAATGGGAAAGATATCGGACAACTGCCTCAGCACACTGTAATCAATGAGTCTGGAAACATACCATGCATGTATGATATAAAGAAGCGCTGAAGTAAATATCATGCTCCAGAGCATCGCGTCAACACTTATGAAAATTCCGAACAGCACCGGTACTATCCCGAAGAGCACCTTCAGCACCTCAAGCCTGAGAGTAATGTCAGAACGGCCGTCCGCATTGATTACATTGACACAACTCAACATAAGAGGGAGAAACAATCCGGAAAAACACAAAATCCGCAGGTAGCCTACGGCCGGCAGCCACTGCTTGCCGAACACAGTAACCATAAACGGCTCTGCTACGGCCCATAACCCGAAAATTGCGGTAAAGGATAGCAATACAGTAGTTTTGAATACTTTACGATAAACCTGTACCTGACGCTGGCTCTCGTCCTGTACTTTGGACAGCACAGGATAGGAGACTCGCTGCATTACCATTCCGATATTGGAAGTGAACATCGCCTTCACTTTCTCAGCCCGGGAATACAGTCCTAGAGTAGCCGGCGTATAGACCTTACCTATTATCAGAGAATATATCTCAGACCATACTGTACTCATAATGGACGTTACCAGCAGACGGCTCCCGAACGAAAACATCTCCTTGAAACTTGACATGGAAAACCTGAAACCGGGATGCCACCCGGATACCGCCCACAATAGTATACTGCTTACGGTAATCCTCACAAGCTGCAGAATGACCAGACTCCACAGACCCATACCCTTAAACGCACATATTATGGATATCAGGGCAGCAGTCAAAGAGGATACAAAAGAGATCCAGGCCTGAGTCCTGAAATCTATACTGCGGTAGAGCAATATTTTATGTACTATGCCGAATGCATTAATAATCAAAGAAAGACTTAATATCCTGATCACACCAGTAAGAACTTCCTGTCCGAAAAATCCGGCAATATATGGTGCTGTGAAATACAGCACTGCATAAAGAAAAGAACTGACGGTCAAATTAAAATAGAACACTGTATCCAGATCCTTGGGCGTAACTTCTTTCTTACGGGTAAGGGCATTGGCAAAACCACTGTCAACCAGAGAATTGGATAATGTGAGAAAAATAGCAGTCATTCCGATAATACCGAAATCCTCCGGAGAAAGAATATGAGCTAGAATAATATTGGCAACACCGAAAATACCCGATCCGAGGATATTTTCAGTGAAGCCCCACCCTATTCCTTTTGCCGTCCTGGCTTTAAGATCGTCCGCCATCGCAAACTTCATTATAAATACTGATCATCCCGGATACATTGTCATTCCACTCATAAAACCTGCATACGCGCTCGCGTCCAGCGGCTCCCATTCTGTCCCTGAGCACAGGATCGTTTATGAACTTCTGTATTGCGGCCGCTGCTGCAGACGGATCACGCTTCGGCACTATAAAACCGGTAACACCGTCCTCCACAACTTCAGTAAAGCCGTCCGCATCCGAAACTACCACTGGACAGCAGCAGGCCATGGCCTCAACTGCCACGACACCGAAACTTTCACTGTCAGATAATGACACTGATACTGAGAAAGAATTGTAATACCATAAAAGCTTGTCGTTTGGTACTTTTCCGATAAACTTGACATCATCTTTCATGCCGAGTTCCTCTGCAAGCCCGATATATTCATTCCTGCACGGACCATCACCTACGATTACCAATACTGTCTTAAGATTCGGGTTGTTGTCCTTCACCATTCTGAATGCCCTTATCAGAACATCGATACCGTACTTCGGTGAAAGTGTCTTGACATTTCCTACGACAAATGTATCATCCTTCTTGACCGTAATCTTTTTGAACTTTTCTATATCGACTCCAAATGGCGTGACCGCTATTTCCTTACCGGTAAACCTGGATGTCCTGCGTGCCATGACATGACTGGTGGACAGTATTCTGTCAGCCCGTCTCAGTACGTATTTCACCGACAAACGGTTGATTAGTGAAGAATCCGGAAATTCATAAACATCACTGCCCCATACAGATACTAGAAATGGCCTGAAACCTGCAAGCGCTGCAACGAGTCCGAAACTGGTCACATAATGGGCATGAAGTATATCCGGACTCTCGTTCCTTATCAATTTCTTTAGTTGACTGACAGCAGCTGCATGTCCTGACAGCATACCCGTCAAAGCTCTGATACCTCTGTACTGCTTGTATGTGAAAAGATCAAACACATGCAGTGCTATATCTTTTTCAGCAAAAAAATTATCCGGTGACGGATAGAGAGAAAAGAGAACAATGCCTATTCCACGCTCCTGCAGCGATACAGCCCATCTGCGGGTATGAACGCTCCTGGCATCAGCCACCATCAATACTTTCATAACGACTGAAATAAAGTATCAGGAGCATACCTGTCCACACCGAGATGATCATAAGCCAGATCCGTAGCTTCCCTTCCTCTCGGAGTACGGTGTATGAAACCTTCCTTGATTAGATATGGTTCATATACTTCTTCCACAGTTCCGGGATCCTCCCCTATGGCAGTAGCTATGGTTCCGAGCCCCACGGGACCTCCCTTGAACTTATAGATAATGGTATTAAGTATCTTGTTGTCAATAGAATCAAGACCTCTCTTGTCTATGTTCAGTGCATCGAGGGCATAAGAGGCTATTTCCAGGTCCACATATCCGGAACCTTTTACCTGAGCGAAATCCCTTACCCTGCGAAGCAGGGAATTGGCGATACGCGGTGTTCCGCGGCTGCGCATCGCTATCTCCATAGCCGCACGGTCCTCTATCTCAATATTCAGTATACGGGCGCTCCGCACAATGATATTTTTCAATACAGACGCATCATAATACTCCAGATGGGCCGTGATACCGAATCTGGCTCTCAGAGGGGAAGTTATAAGTCCGCTCCTGGTTGTCGCACCTATGAGAGTAAAACGGTTCAATCCTATCTGCACGGATCTTGCACCGGGTCCCTTGTCTATCATTATATCGATAGTAAAATCCTCCATTGCAGAATAAAGGTACTCCTCCACAATATGGGAAAGCCGGTGTATCTCGTCAATAAACAGAACATCGCCCTCTTCCAGGCTCGTAAGAAGACCGGCCAGGTCTCCGGGTTTGTCCAATATAGGTCCGGACGTTATTTTCATATTGACTCCCAACTCATTGGCTACAATATGAGCCAGAGTCGTCTTGCCAAGTCCCGGAGGTCCGTGAAGAAGAATATGGTCGAGCGCCTCACCGCGCAGAAGAGCAGCCTTGACAAAAATCCTGAGGTTCTCGATAATTTTATCCTGACCCGAGAATTCTCCGAAATCCTGAGGCCGTATCTTTCCCTCGAAATCAGTGTCCTTAGCCGAACTTTGACTTCTGGCGTCGAAATCTTCGTTGTTCATCATACCTTAAAAAACAGAATACAAATATAATATTTTACTTCTTAAAAAATAAGATGATTATTATTTATATCTGTCAATATGTTGATAAATGTTGTAATGTAAAATAAATTAACTTTGTAGCCCGAACAGTGGATTGATAAAAACATGTGGATAACTTTTTGAAAAAAATTTAAAAACTTATGGGCTCATAATTTTGAAATTTTAAAAAGATATCCGGTATATGGAATTTTTAAAAAAAGAAAAAAACTTATCATAAGATATAAACAAAGATATTGAAAGGATATGAACAGGATTATAGAAGGACTGTTGAAAACTTCAAGTATCCTTAAATTACGTGAGGCAGTTGCGGATAAAGATGTTAAGAAGATAGAAGTAAACGGGTTATACTGTTCCGCAAAAGCCTATGCCGTCGCGTATGGAATAAGCCGTGGAGTTCATCTTGTAATATTGGACAGTAAGGATGACGCCGAGGGCTGTGTAAATGACCTATATAATATAATAGGTGACGAGAATGTGTATTTCTTTCCTACATCGGATGTAAGGACTGTAAAGGGTACCATGAAGGATATGTCTGCCAAGGTGCAGCGTACGGCAGCGATAAGTGCCCTCTCAGATTTCAATGAAGGTATATATAAAGGTGAGTATCTGGTAATAGTCGGATACAGTGATTCTGTGGCCGAGTTTATACCCGACAGAAATCAGATGGAAAAATCAGTGCTGAGGGTGGTGAAGGGTACGGATATATCTTTCGAAGGTCTTCAGGATGAACTGTACAGGATGGGTTTTGAAAGGGTTGACTTCGTTTCCAGACCGGGTGAATATGCTGTAAGAGGCGGTATCATAGACTTGTTTTCATATAATAATGACAAACCGTACCGTCTGGATTTTTTCGGAGATGAGATAGAGGCTATACGGATGTTCGATGCGAATACACAGCATACTTCAGGTGACGTGCTGGATGTGTTGAATGTCTATCCGGCCATGTCCCGGGAAGAGGAAGAGGAGAAAGGATGTCCGGTATATTCGGCCCTGCCTGAGGATTCGATAATATGGATTTCAGGACTGCAGGATTTCAAGGAGGAAAATGAAAATGCGGACGGCCGCATTCATAAGCAGGTTTTCCTGTCGCCTCTGCACAGTATAGGGTCAGCAGACGCAAGAGTGGATTTCAATACATCTCCCCAGCCTGCATTCAACAAGAATTTCGAGCTCCTGGCGTCTGACATCAAGTCGCGGACCGGTTCGGGCTACACCGTATATATCATGAGTGAGAACCGGAGTCAGATAGAACGTCTCCGGAATATTATGTCTTCCTATGATCTCAGCGTAAAGTATATGGAATATACTTTACAGGAAGGTTTTGTGGATCATGACGGAAAAATATGCCTGTATACTGACCATCAGATATTTGACCGCTACAGACGCATCAGGCTCAAAAGAACTGTAGAGAGGAGTGAGAGACTGACTATGAATGATATAAACTCATTCAAGGAGGGGGACTACATAGTTCATATAGACCACGGCATAGGCCGTTTCGGAGGACTTGTCAAGAACCGCATAAATGGCAAGGTTCAGGAGGCCATAAAGTTGATTTACAGGGACAATGATGTACTTTTTGTATCAGTTCACGGGCTTCACAGGATATCCAAATACCGTTCGGGTGATTCGACGAAGCCTCCAAAGATCAATAAGCTCGGTACCGGTAATTGGGAAAAATTGAAAAACAGCGCGAAATCCAAGGTCAAGGATATAGCGGAGGACCTGATACGTCTTTATTCCCAGCGGAGAGTTGCAAAGGGTTTTGCATTCAGTCCTGATTCTTATCTTCAGCAGGAATTCGAATCTTCATTCCAGTATGAGGAGACACCGGATCAGATCAAGGCTGTGGAAGCTGTGAAGAAGGACATGGAAAGCAGCTGGCCTATGGACCGTCTGGTATGCGGAGATGTGGGATTCGGCAAGACGGAAGTGGCTATAAGGGCGGCATTCAAAGCCGTGGCCGACAGCAAGCAGGTGGCCGTACTAGTGCCTACGACTATCCTGGCATTGCAGCATTTCAATACTTTCCGAGACAGACTCCGTAATTTCCCTTGCAATATCGACTATATAAGCCGTCTCCGGACACCCAAGGAAGTGGCGGACATTACAGCAAGACTGAAAGAGGGTAAGATAGATATTATAATAGGTACTCACAGGCTTCTGGGTAAGAGTATTGCGTTCAAGGATCTGGGGCTGCTCATCATCGATGAGGAACAGAAGTTCGGAGTTGCTGCCAAGGAGGCTCTAAGGCATCTGAAACTGTCAGTGGATACCCTTACCCTTACGGCCACCCCTATTCCGAGGACACTTCAGTTTTCGTTGCTCGGTGCCAGGGATCTCTCCATCATCAATACTCCTCCGCCCAACAGGCTGCCGATTCAGACGGAGATAATAGATTTCAACGAAAATACCATAAGGGATATAATCAATGAGGAGATAGGACGTGGCGGCCAGGTCTTCTTCGTACACAACAGGGTTAAGGACATCTACGAAGTGGAGGATATCATCCGCAGGACAGTACCGGGAGTCAAGACTTGTGTGGCACATGGCCAGATGGAACCTAAAGTATTGGAAAACAAGATTATTGAGTATATGTCCGGAGACTATGACGTACTCATAGCCACTACTATCATAGAAAACGGCATAGATATTCCGAACACCAACACCATCATTATCAACCAGGCACAGAACTACGGTCTGAGCGACCTGCATCAGCTCCGCGGCAGGGTGGGGCGCTCCAACCGGAAGGCTTACTGCTATCTGATCGTGCCTCCGATGACATCGCTTTCGGATGATGCCCGGAGGAGACTGGATGCCATAGAGGCGTTCTCGGATCTGGGCAGCGGTTTCAATATAGCCATGCGCGATCTTGATATCCGCGGAATGGGCAATATGCTCGGAGCCGAGCAGAGCGGCTATATAGCCGAGATGGGTTTCGAGACCTACCAGCGTATCCTGGCCGAAGCATTCGAGGAGATAAAGGGAACAGCGGCGGACATCCCCGGAAGAAAGGAGGAGGACGAGGTATACGTTACGGACTGCGTGGTGGATACGGACCTGGAGATTCTCATTCCGGACTCATATATAAACATTACCGCCGAGAAGATACGTCTGTACAAGGAACTGGACTCCATTACCGACGAGGCTTCCCTCCAGCGCTTCATAGCAGACATAGAAGACCGTTTCGGGCCTATACCGGAACAGTTCAAGCAGCTTATATATGTTGTCCGTCTGAGAATGGCCGCCCGCGAAAGGGGATTCGAGAAGATAGTCTTGAAGAACGGCATGATGGTGATGTATTTCATCTCCAATTCGATGTCCCCGTTCTACCGCAGCAGCCGTTTTCCCGAGATCATCAAGGCTATTCAGCAGAAGGATTCCGGCAGGTACATGCTCAAGGAAAATAACGACAGGCTATATATCACTGTTAAAAATGTTAAAACAATAGAGGGAGCATATAACTTGATACAGAAATTGTAACTATATTTGCCGCCCTTTCCTCTATTGTCGGGATAATGAAGAATATACTGGTAGACATAGGAAATTCGACGCATTGCAAGGCAGCTGTCACGGACGGGGACAGCATACTGTCGGTGCGCCGCATACCCAGGAAGGACCTGCGTATGGTAATGGAGGATGAGGTGTCAAGGCGCGGTCCGGCGGATGTGCTGTGCGTATCATCTGTTGCCGGAGAGGAAGACAGTCCCGGAAACTGGTGTGCGGGAATGTGCAGGAAATATGTTCAGGTCAGTGCTGATATCCGTCTGCCCCTGCAGCTGGATTACGGAACACCGGGGACTCTCGGAGCAGACAGGATAGCCGCCGCTGCGGGTGCCGCTGCTGTTTTTCCGGGAGAAAGCTGTATGATATTTGACTTCGGAACAGCTCTGACAGTGGATTTTGTAACAGCCGGCGGCATGTTCTCCGGCGGCAATATTTCTCCGGGGCTCAGCATGCGTCTGAAAGCCATGCACGAGTTTACCGGGAGGCTCCCGCTGGTCGAGGCCTATGAGCCGGTGCGTCCGATAGGAAAGACAACAGCGGAGGCTCTTGTCAACGGAACGGTTTCGGGCATGATGTTTGAAGTGGAGAAGTACATTGAGAATAATCCTGGAAGCAGAGTAATTTTTACCGGCGGTGATGCAGTTTTTTTTGCAAAGATGCTAAAAACCCCGATATTTGTAGTTTGCAACTTGGTTTTTATAGGTTTGTCCAAAATTGCACAGTTGAATGGTTAGAAGAACAAAAGTCCTTTTTAGGGTGGTACTCGCGGTCACGCTTCTGGTATGTCCGCTGTATAGTGCCATAGGTCAGTCCATTGACGCACTGGGTTCCTACTCACCCTACTCTATGTTCGGTGTCGGGCGCATCGCTTATGAAGGTACAGCCTACAATCATTCCATGGGAGGCATAGGTATAGGAATGAGGGATAACCGGGTGATAAATTTCATCAATCCCGCAGCGATAACGGCCCGTGATACACTCTCGTTCATGTTTGATTTAGGAATCAACGAGAAGAATTCCTATTTCAACGACAATATCACCAAATCGGCCTACAATATCTTCAATGTGCAGAACGTGGCCTTTACATTCCCTATCTACAAGTCATCTGCATTCATTGTAGGCATAGCTCCGTTCAGCGACGTCGGATACAAGTTCCAGTCCACGGAGACAGCTACTGACGTGGAGGCCGACATGGGTGACGTGAAATATCAGCAGTACGGAACAGGCAGTATCTACCAGCTTTTTCTAGGAGCCTCGGTCATGTTTTTCGACCGCATATCGCTCGGTGCCCAGGGCATATATTATTTCGGATATATGAACAAGCACAACGATCTTCTGTTCAACTCCTCTTCCTCGTATAATACCGTGTATACGGGATGGAACTATAAAGTCCACTCATTAAGCGGTAAGTTCGGCCTGCAGTATATCCAGCCGTTCAAGAAGAACAACTCCCAGCTGGTCATCGGAGGAACGTACCGCCTGGGTACGTCCATGAAAGGAGAGACATCACGTTATGCGTATACGGACATAGATACTGTCCTGAACAGCAATATATCCTCCGGTACTCTCCGCATAGCGGATGAGTTCGGAGTAGGAATATCCTACAGGGTCAATGGGAAATGGGCTGTGGGAGCGGACTTCATTCAGCAGAACTGGCGTACCGACATGTTCCCCGACGCTGTAACGTGGACCAATTTCGGAGCCGGGGTTTCCAGGCAGTACAAAGCCGGATTCGAGCTCACCCCCAATATGTACGACATCCGCTATTACATGAAGAGGGTAACATACAGGGCCGGAGCGTATTTCGAGCAGTCATACGTGAGGGTAGACGGAAGGCAGGTGAATGCATTCGGTATTACATTCGGTGCCTCGTTCCCCTTCTACAGGTGGTACAATGCAGTGAGCGTGGCTGTGGACATCGGACAGAGAGGATCGCTGAGACAGGGACAGATCAGGGAGAATTACATTAATTTTATCCTGAACATTAATCTTCACGACATCTGGTTTGTCAAATATAGATACGACTAATAACTATTATTAATTCTAAACATATGAAACGAATTCTATTAGCAGCAGCAGCAATTATGATGTCCACGCTTGTCTTCGGACAGGGAAGATACGGTGCGGACAGCGCGGAATGTATAAAGTATCTTTCATTCTACCAGCAGTATGTAAAGCAGAACAACCTTGAGGACGCCGCTCCCAACTGGAGAAAGGCCATCAAGTTCTGCCCCCCTACTGCAAGTCAGAACATGCTTCTTGACGGTATGAAGATCATGAGAAAGGAGATCAACCAGTTCCGTAACAACCCCATCAGGAAAAAAGAACTGGTGGATACTCTGATGATGCTGCATCAGATGCGAATCGACACCTATCCCAACTATGCCACCACAGCAAAGACCAACAAGGCCGTAGATATGATGAACTACGCCGAGCCCGGTACTGAGATGGATGTCTACAATGCTTTGGGAGAGGCTCTTGACGCAACTAAAGCTAAATCAAATACAACAGTGGCCGTGAGGTATCTGGACTATGCCATCCAGCTGTACAAGGCCGGCAGACTGATGGACTCCGATGTGTTCTCGGCTTTCGAGAAAAGTGTGGAGACCCTCGAGCTTGTGAAGGCCGCAAAGCCCTCGAAGATGGTCGATGACGCCATCGCCGATGTAGAGAGCCTGTTTGCAGGAAGCGGTGTGGCAAGCTGCGAGAACCTCGTTACAGTGTTCCAGCCCCGCTATGAGGCTTCTCCTGAGGACGAGACCGTGCTCTCAAATATCGTGACCCTCTTCTCCTCTACAGGATGTACCCAGGAAGACCTCTTCCTCCAGGCTGTGGAAGGTCTTTACAAGGTGGATCCCTCTTCGAACTCGGCTCACCTGCTCTTCCAGCTCTACTCATCGCTCCCTGACGGAGGCGACCAGGCTGTCAAGTACATGAACGAGGCCATCGCATTCGAGGATTCAGATGCCGAGAAGGATGCAGAGTACTATTTCGAGCTCGCAACCTATCTCTTCTCCAAGCTCGACCGCAAGGCTGACGCCGCAGCCGCAGCCAAGAAGGCCGCAGAGTCCGCAACATGGCAGGCAAGGGCATACTTCCTCCTCGGTACTATCTGGAGCACTGTCAAGTGCGACGGCAACCCCATCGAGAGCCGCGCTCAGTTCTGGGTAGCTACAGACTACATGCTCAAGGCAAAGAATACTGACGCCACGATGGCTGGAGAGGTAGACAAGCAGATAGCTACATACCGTCAGTACTATCCTCTGCAGTCCGACGCCTTCATGTATGATATCGTGGACGGCGACCGTTTCCAGGTCAACTGCAACGGTATGAACGAGACTACCACTGTCAGGACACAGAAATAGCGATGATTTTAAAAATACCGCATTATTGTACGGTTATCAGAATGGTAGCGGCCCTTTGGACCGCTACCATTGCTGTATCATGCGGTAACAAACTCAAGAATATAGATGCGGAAAGTATCTCCGAGGCCCCGACCCAGGTAGTGCTGAACATGGATGCGGCGCAGACTGAGAACGGCATGATGCAGATGAGGCTTACGGCCCCCCGGATGGAGAGATATGAGCGGGGCGAGGGCGAGTCGTCGGAACTGTTTCCGGACGGATTCAATGTGCTTGCTTACAACGAGGAGGGACTGCTGGAGACACAGATAGTATCGGAAAAGGCCGAGCATACTGTAAACGACTCTACGGAGCAGTGGTCCGCTTATGGAAATGTTGTGATTACCAATTATCTGGAAGGCCAGAGAATCATGACGGACACCCTCTACTGGGACCGTGAGCAGCACAGAATCTTCACCGACTGTCATGTAAGGCTGTATTCTCCTGACGGTTTCATGCAGGGTTATGGTCTGGAGTCTGACGAAAGAGCCAGAAATGCCAGGCTTCTGAGAATTTTTGACAGTTACGGAATAGTCCAGAAGGATTCAGCGGGGACGGACTATGTCGATACGGTTAATTTTATTGGACCCAGATACCGGAGATAAAAATAAAATTACTATCTTCGCACCCTATTTTCAGAACGTTGTAAATTGATAAAATAAAATGGCAGTATTAGAGAAAATTCGAGTCAAGCTCGGTATTCTTATCACAGTGCTCATCGCGGTGGCGCTGTTATCATTTATCATCGACCCCACTACTCTGGAGACTACCCTCAGTTATTTCTCGTCGAAGTATGACGTCGGCAAGATAGACGGAAAGAAAGTCCGCTATCAGGAATTCCAGGAAGCGGTTGATTATTATACCAATATCTATACTCTCACCACCGGCAGTCAGTCCGTATCGGAGGAGGCCATGCAGACCATCAACGAGACCGCCTGGCAGAACTTCATCTCCCAGTGGTACATCATCCCCCAGATGCAGAAAGCAGGTATCAAGGTCGGTGAGGACGAGCTTGTGGACCTCAGCCAGGGCAAGGAGATATCTCCCATTCTGGCCCAGGATCCGGTTTTCCTCGATGCTTCCGGCAATTTCAGCCGCGAGAAGCTTCTGGATTTCATCCATGCCATTCCCGGAGATGCCTCAGGCAATCTCGCACAGTACTGGAGTTTCCTGCAGCAGAACATGACTTCCCAGCAGTATTTCATCAAATACACATCCCTGATTACCGGCAGTGACATTCTTACTCCTGTGGAACTGCGCAGGCAGATAGAGGAGAACAACACTTCCTCGAATGTGGAGTTTGTGCTCGTTCCTTTCGGATTCGAGATTGACTCTACCATCATTGTCAGCGACAAGGAGGTTCACGATTATTACAACGCCCATAAGGAGAACTACCGTCAGAGGGCTTCCCGTGACATCGAGTTCGTAGCCTATGAGGTCGTGCCCTCCGAGGCCGATATACAGGCAGCTAAGGATGAAATCGACGGTCTTTTCGAGGAATTCTCCACTACTGACAATCTCAAGAGTTTCCTCTCCCTGAACTCCGATACTCCTCTGCAGGACTATTATTTCAAGCAGGGAGAGCTTTCCGCACAGTTCCCCGAGGTGGATGAGTTCGCATTCAGCCGCAGGCCCGGCGTGATGCCCGTGTTCCAGAAAGACAATACTTTCTATGCAGTACGTGTCAATGACGTGAAGAATATGTCGGATTCGGCATACGTGCGCCATATTCTCCTTTCCTTCGATGCCGGTGAACTGGCTGACAGCCTCATCAACGTTCTCAATCACGGCGGCGACTTCTCTGCCCTGGCCGCACAGTACTCCATGGACCAGAATCCCAACGTGGCCAACCCCGGCGATATCGGCTGGATGACACAGACCGCGATGATACCCGGAATGCAGGATGTCCTTTCCATGAGGCCCGGGGCCATCGCAAAGATGGAGACAGACTATGGTCTGCATATTGTCTCGGTAACTGACCGGACGGCTCCCATGAAGAAAGTGCAGCTTGCCATCCTGTCCAAAGAGGCTCTGGCAAGCAAGGAAACCTTCCAGGACTACTACGCACAGGCCAACGACCTGGCTTCCCGCTGCGAGGGCAATATAGAGAATTTCGACAGGATCACCCTTGAGGAGGAGCTTCCCGTAGTGCCTGCAAACAATGTGCTGGAGAGCGCACGTCAGCTTTCGAGGTTCGATGACGTAAGGGAGGTTATCCGCTGGATCTACGATGACAAGACCAAGGTGGGCGATGTATCCCCGATCATCACCGTCAACAACGATATCTTCTTCGTAGTGGCCCTCAAGGCTGTCCGTGAGGACGGATATGCCCCTGTAAACAATGTGGCCGCCTCCATACGCTACATCCTGACCAACGAGAAGAGGGCTGAGAAGGTAAAAGGTGAGGTAGTCTCCAAGATTCAGGGTCTGACAGACATGAACTCCATCGCCGAGGCTCTCGGACAGACGGTCAGCACCCGTGACGGCATCACATTCGGCAGCATGACCTCAACATCCACCGAGCCCGCCTTCATCGGTGCAGTAGCCGGTGCCGAGCCCGGCGTCATCAGCGGTCCCGTAGCAGGCAACATCGGAGTATACGTCTTCAACGTACTCAGCCGCGAGACCGGAGCCTTCTATACCGAGGACGATGCCAAGATCCGCGCCGCCCAGGTGGAGGCATATCAGATAAACAACCTGGCATCTATTTTCAATGAAAGAGGCGGGATAGTGGACAACCGGGCACGTTTCTTTTAGGAAATAATGTATTTTTTCATATTATGTAGCGGACGGCCGGTTCCTTCTTCGGGGACCGGCTGTCTTATTTTCGCCGCGTGGGGATTTTTTGCTAAATTAGCCGGAAATCTGATGAATTATGTGGAGAAAGCATGCGGTATCGGTACTGGCCTTGCTGATGGGGATTATGTGTTCAGGCGGGGTCGTGATAGGGCAGGAGAGCGTCAGCCCCTATGTCGCTTTCTGGAATCTTGAGAACTATTTCGATCCCTTCGATGATTCTCTGACGGTGGATGAGGAATTCACTCCCGCCGGAGAGAAACACTGGACGTGGAAAAAATTTCTCGTAAAGCGTAATCTTATAGCGAAAGCCCTGCTGTCAATGCATGACCGGTATGGGGAATGGCCTCTGGCTGTAGGTTTTGCTGAGGTGGAGAACCGGATGGTGCTGCGGCAGCTGACGGAGCAGACACCGCTGGCAAAGCTCGGTTATGGGGTTGTGCACCGCGACTCGCCGGACAGCCGGGGGATAGACGTGGGATTCATTTACCGGGAGGAATATATGACCGTCCTGGAGGTGGAGGCCCGGGCAGTGCTGACGGGGAGAGAGCGGCCTACACGGGATATCCTCCAAGTGACGGCCGGACTTTATCTGCCGGGCGGGCAGCCGGATACCGTGCATTTTTTCATCAATCACTGGCCTTCGAAGTTCGGCGGCGAGGAGTACTCCCGCCCTTTCCGTCAGGCCGCCTCCGATACCCTACGGAGGGTGGTGGAGGCTCTCAGGGACTCCGCTTCCGGAGAGCTGCCGCCGGTGATTGTCTTGGGGGATTTCAACGATACTCCGGAATCTCCTCCGGTGATGTCGCTGCAACTGGGGACGGGCCTGCTCAATACGGGATTGTCCCTGCATGAGAGAGGGGAGGGGACCCTCAAGTACAACGGCCGGTGGGAGTTGATTGACCTCTTCCTCATCAGCCCGTCCCTGGAGAATGCCCGGATGGAGATATATTCTCACCATCTACTGCTTGAGGATGATGAGAAATTCTTGGGACAGAAGCCATTCAGGACCTATTACGGGCCGCAGTGGCACGGAGGGGCGAGTGACCACCTGCCGATTGTCCTGCTGCTTCCGTCAGACTTTTAATGGAAATTCATTACCTTTGGCGGACGTAAAATTTAAGCAGCCATGAAGCAGTATCTGGATCTTTTGCAGCATATCCTGGACCACGGGACGGTCAAGTCGGACCGGACGGGGACGGGAACCAAGTCGGTGTTCGGTTATCAGATGAGGTTCGACCTCGCGGAGGGATTTCCCCTGCTGACAACCAAGAAACTGCATCTGCGCTCGATTATCTACGAGCTGCTGTGGTTCATCAAGGGCGATACCAACATCAAGTATCTGCACGACCACAAGGTCTCGATATGGGACGAATGGGCTGATGAGAACGGAGACCTGGGGCCGGTCTACGGGCATCAGTGGCGGTCCTGGCCCGCTCCCGACGGACGGACCATCGACCAGCTCTCTCAGGTGCTGGATTCGCTCAAGCGCAGCCCCGACTCGCGGCGGCACATCGTCTCGGCCTGGAATCCCGCCGAGGTGGACCGGATGGCCCTGCCTCCCTGCCACACCCTCTTCCAGTTCTACGTGGCAGACGGGCGGCTCTCCTGCCAGCTCTACCAGCGCAGCGCGGATGTCTTCCTCGGAGTGCCGTTCAACATCGCCTCCTATGCCCTGCTGACCATGATGGTGGCTCAGGAGTGCGGCTATACTCCCGGGGACTTCGTGCACACCTTCGGGGATGTCCATATCTACCTCAACCATTTCGACCAGGTACACGAACAGCTCTCCAGGACTCCCAGAGAGCTGCCGCGTATGGTGCTCAATCCCGAGGTTCGCTCGGTCTTCGATTTCGATTATGATGACTTCAGGCTGGAGGGCTATGACCCCTGGCCTGCCATAAAGGCCCCGGTATCGGTTTAATTAAAACGGTAGGCGGCCTTGCGCATATCGTCGGGAGTCTTGAAAGGCTTGTTGGGCTTCAGGTACTTCTCCAGGAACTTGTAGACGGTGAAGCGGATGTCGGTGGCCTCCTTGGTGTCGATACGGTCGAAGGAGTGTCCTCCGGCAGCGGCCTCATATATCTTGTACTCGAACTTCTTGCCGTCGGCCTTCAGGCTCTTGATGAGGTGCTCGACTTCCAGTACGTCTACATCATCGTCTATCGTGTTGGAGTAGACGAGCAGGGGAGCCTTGAGCTTGTGGGTGTTCCATACAGGTGAGCGGCGCTTGTACTCCTGTACGTTCTGCGATACAGTGGCTCCGATGTGATATGAGGCCGAGAAGAGGTCGCGGTAGCTGTCGGTGGCGATACCCATCCTGGCGATGAGGTCGGATACTGGCACTCCGGCATAGCCCACCTTATAGGCGTCGGGGTACTCGAAGAGGTTCATCAGCGTTATCATGCCGCCGTGGCTCCAGCCCATGATGCCCACGCGGTTGGGGTCCACGATATCGTAGTTCTCCACCATGTAGTCACGTCCGGCCTTGACATCCGAGTTCTCGCGTCCGCCGTAGTCGATGGCCTTGTACATACCCTCACCATAGCCTGTACTTCCCCGGTATTCGGTGGCTATGACGATATACTCCTGAGCCATCAGCTCGCGGATGATGTGTGCGTAATAGGTGGACATGTCGGCGTGAACTCCGCTGTGAGGAAATACGATAAGAGGGTATTTCTTATTCGGATCCACTGTCTTGGGGATGAAGACATAGTTCCAGAACTTGAAGGGGTTGTTGTACCCTCTTGAAGTGGGGCTGCCCTGTTTGGCCTTGGGCTCTCCTGTCAGATATACCTTGTCGATATAGGCCACATCCCCGACTTTCTCGTACCAGAGAACATCATCGATATTCTTGATTATCATGTCGAATGTGTGCTGGAGACTGTTATTGTAGGCCTTCAGTCTCTGGATTTCCTTCATCAGGTCCTCGTTGGTCTGAGCTGTGGAAACTGTGCAGGCGCCCAGGAAAATGGCAGCAGCTGCGATGATAATTTTTTTAAATCGTCTCATAGGTAAATGGAATTTGATTATTGAGTGGTTTTGAAAAAAAGTTCGAATCTCGTAATGCCGTCCTCCCCGGTGCCGAGGCTGAAGCGGATGCCGGAGCGGGTGAGGATCTCGTGGATGACTATCAGGCCTATGCCCTTGCCGTCCGGCTTGGTGGAGAAGAAGGGGGTGAAGAGGTGGAGGGCGGTCTCCTCGGGGATGGGGGCTCCGTTGTCGGCCACGCACCAGTAGCCGGGGCGGGCGGTGACGGTGATGCGGGCATCGGGCGAACCGTCGGGGAAGGCCTCCACCGCGTTCTTGACGATGTTGGTCAGCACCTGCTCCATCAGCACCTGGTCTATCGGCACTTCTCCGGCCTTCTCATCTATCTCGGTTACGAACGCTATCTGTTTCTGGCCCCTGAGGCTCTCGAGGAAGGGCAGCACGCGGCGCAGGAAGGCGCAGGCGTCCACCGGCCTGCACACCGGGTCGGGAATCCGGGCCATCGAGGCGTAGTCGGTGATGAAGCGGCTCATCCGGTCTATCCGCGAGAGCAGTATCGACAGCATCGCGGCGGTGTCTCCGTCCCCCGAGTCCGTGGAGGTCTGCTGTATGGCGTAGAGGGCCGAGGTGATGCCGGCCATGGTGTTGTTGACCTCGTGGGAGATGACGCGGATGACCTTCTTATAGCCCCTCTTCTCGGCCTCGTACAGCTCTTCGGTCAGGGGCTCGACCATGTAGAAGGGGTGGGGGAAGCCCCGGTCCATGAAGGACGAGAGGGTACAGCGGTAGATGTGCAGGGGGTCGGTCTGGAGGATGCGGCCCTCGTCCGGCTGCAGTCCGGCGAGCAGTCTGAGCAGAGGCAGGGGGCTGTCCTGCAGGCTCTGTCCGCGGTAAGGCTCAATGCTCCGGATTCCGAGCATCCGGTCCAATGCCGGGTTGGACGAGTCGATGCGGTGGCCGATGTTCATGATCAGCACTCCGGCCGGGGAAGCGGCGATGAGCTGGTCCAGGAAGTGGTTCTGCTCCTGAATCCGCAGCTCCTCGTTGTGCAGGCGGTCGCTCATGCGGTTGAACAGCTCTATGATGCGGTCGGCGTCTTTCTGTCCCACGGGTCTCAGGCGGGTGGAGAAGTCCTGCTCCTTGATCAGATCGATGCCTCCAGAGAGGGTGTTCAGCGGCTTTATGGTCTTTTGGTACAATATCACAAGGAGGACAACGGCAGCTATCAGCAGCACCTGCGCCGCGACGTATATCCAGCTGCCCGTCCCCTCGTCCGCCATCTTGAGGGCAAATCCTATGGAGGCCGCCACCACCATGATGAGCAGTACCGCTATGAGCCGGAAGTATCCTCTTGATCCCATGGTCCTAAAGGTTGATTTTGAATTTTTCGATGCGCCGGTAGAGAGATGCCCGGGTGAGGCCCAGGGCTGCGGCGGCGCGGGAGACATTGCCGTTGCAGTCGCTCAGGGTGCGGAGGATGCGGTCCCTCTCCATCTCCTCGAGGGTCTGGGCCGGGGCTCCGGAGTCCGTGGAGGCGGTTCCGGAGGCAGCGCCGTGTTCATCGGGGGCGCCGGTGCAGCGGACCACGTCGTCGCGGGAGATGGTCCCGCTGCCGCCGAGGATGAGGGCACGCTCGACGATGTTCTTAAGCTCGCGGATATTGCCCGGATAGGGGAGGCGGCTGAGATATTCCATCGCCTCCTGGGAGAATACGGCGCGGCTGCCGGCATTGCGGGTAAAATACTGCACCAGCAGGGGGATGTCCTCCTTCCTTTCCCTCAGCGGCGGCAGGTGTATGGGGATGAGGTTGAGCCTGTAGAACAGGTCCTCGCGGAAGAGGCCCTGGCGGACCATCTCCTGCAGGTCGCGGTTGGTGGCCGAGACCACCCGGACGTCGGTGCGGCGGGGGATGCTCTCGCCCAGCGGCTCGTAGGTGCGGTCCTGGAGCACGCGCAGGAGCTTGACCTGGCAGACGGGCTCCAGCTCGCCTATCTCGTCGAGGAAGATGGTGCCCTTGTCGGCCAGTTCGAACCGGCCCTTGCGGTCGGTCCAGGCGTCGGTGAAGGCGCCCTTCTTGTGCCCGAACATCTCGCTGTCGAAGAGGCTGGAGCTCAGGCCGCCGAGATTGACCTTGACGAAGGGACCGCTGCTGCGGGGGGAGTTGAGGTGGATGGCCTCCGCGATAAGCTCCTTGCCCGTGCCGCTCTCCCCGGTGATGAGCACCGAGGCGCCGGTGGGTGCCACGCGGGTCACTGCGTCCAGCACCTCCTTGATCTGGGGGCTGTTGCCTATGATCTTGTCGAAGCCCTTGCCGGTAGTGCCCGCCTCCTCCTGCCGTTCTGAGTTCAGATGCAGGGCGGTGCGGATACGGTCCATAAGGGCCATATTGTCCCAGGGCTTGGTGATGAAGTCGAAGGCCCCGAGGCGCATGCCCTCCACCGCGAGGCTGATGCTGCCCCAGGCCGTCATGAGGATGACGGGGGCCGCCGGGGCGAATATCTTGATCTTGCGCAGCAGTTCCAGCCCCTCCTCCCCGGTAGTGGACAGGGAGTAGTTCATGTCCATGAGGATCAGCTCAGGCTCCTGCAGCCGCACCTCGTCCAGAGCCTCTTTCGGACCCGGAACGGCCTTGGCGGTCAGGCCCGAGCGCTTCAGGAGGAAGGTCAGGGATGCTCTTATGGCGTCGTCGTCGTCGATTATCAGTATCATAACCTTACAAAAGTAGCACAATTTCCCGAAAATTTTCCTTAATTTTGAACTTCATTTCAACTTATCAGAATCGAGCCTATGATATCGCTTATCGTCGCCAAAGCCGCCAACGGCGCCATCGGAAAGGGCAACCGGATGCCCTGGCACATCTCCGGCGACCTGAAGTACTTCAAGCGGGTGACCACCGGCCATCCCGTCATCATGGGCTACAATACCTGGCTCTCACTCGGAGAGCGTCCCCTTCCCGGACGGCGCAACATCGTGGTAAGCCGCTCGCACAGCGCGGCCCCTGACTGCGGGGCGGAGTTCCAGCCCTCGCTGGAGGCCGCTGTCGCTGCTGCCGGTGCGGATGCTGCGGGCACTTCGGAGGAAGTGTTCGTCATAGGAGGCGGGCAGCTCTACCGTGCCGCCATGCCCATTGCCGGCCGCCTGTATATCACTGAGGTGGAGACGGTCATCGGGGATGCGGAGGTATTTTTCCCGGAAGTGGACCCTGAGCTGTGGAAGGTGGAGAGCCGTTCCGAGCGTTATTTTGATGAAAAGACCGGACTTTATTATTCATTCCTAATACTTACCAAAAAATGAGAGACAACTTCAAATCCTCCTTCGGCGTGCTCGTAGCCATGGCCGGCTCGGCTATCGGACTGGGCAACCTCTGGCGCTTCCCCTATCTGATGGGTACCAACGGCGGCGCGGCATTCATCATCATCTACCTCGTTCTGGTATTCCTGCTGTGCCTGCCCATCATGATGTCGGAGTTCGTGGTCGGACGCCGCAGTCAAGTCAATGCTGTGAAGGCCTTCAAGGTGCTGTCACCCAAGGGACACTGGGGACTGGTCGGTGTGCTCGGCGTGCTTGCCTCGGTGGCTCTGATATCCTTCTACTGCGTGGTGGGAGGCTGGACGATAGACTACCTCGTGCATGCCGTGTCGTTCACCCTGCCCGAACAGGGCTCGTCGGAAGGCTTCTTCGCCGCGGCCGTATCCACACCTGGGAGGACGATACTCTACACCTATATCTTCCTGGCTCTGACATCCCTCGTGCTGCTGGCCGGCATCAAGGACGGTATCGAGCGCTATACCAAGGTCATGATGCCGCTGCTCTTCCTGACCATCATCATCATCGCCATCCGCTCGGTGACCCTGCCCGGAGCCGGAGCCGGTCTGGAGTTCCTCTTCAAGCCCGATTTCTCCAAGGTTACCGGAAACACCTTCCTCAACGCCCTCGGCCAGGCCTTCTTCTCCCTGAGTATCGGCTGCGCGACTATTCTGACCTACGGCTCGTATGTCAAGAAACAGGAGAAGATCGTCAAGCTCTCATCGCTGACCGCCATCTCCGACACCTTCTTCGCCATCCTGGCCGGACTGGCCATCATGCCCGCCGTATTTGCCTTCGGCATCTCCCCCAGCGAGGGCCCCGGCCTGCTCTTCGTGGTGCTGCCCGATATCTTCGACCAGATAGCCGCCGGCGGAGTCATCGCGATACTCTTCTTCTTCGTGCTCTTCATCGCGGCCATCACCTCGTCCATCTCCCTCTTAGAGGTGTCCATAACATACCTGATAGAGGCCTGCAGGATGAAGCGCCGCATGGCCGTGCTGCTCTCCAGCGCCGTCTGCCTGGTGCTCTGCACCCTGTGTGCCCTCTCCGGCGGCGTGCTCTCCGACGTGCACATCCTCGGCAAGACCTTCTTCGACTTCTTCGACATGATATCGGCCAACCTGCTGATGCCCCTGTGCGGACTCTTCATTGTGATATTTGTCGGCTGGAAGCTCGGCCGGAAGGATTTTGTGGACGAGCTTTCCAACGGCGGCACCCTGCCCAACAAGCGGCTGTACAACGCCATCTTCTATCTGGTGCGCTACGTCGCCCCGCTGGTGATAGCCGTCATCATGATTTTCGGCTGGCTGTAGAAAAATAATTTTGTAAATAGAAAAATTACCGTATCTTTGCGGCACTTTTTCATAATAGTGGAGGGGCATTAGCTCATTTGGCTAGAGCGCGACACTGGCAGTGTCGAGGTAACCGGTTCGACTCCGGTATGCTCCACTCGGGACACAACTCCTTGCGGGGTTGTGTTTTTTTTATAAGTCCCAGGCCCAAAGACCCATCATATCAGAAGATGTATTTCAATAGTTTGTCCTCATGTATTTCCGGATTCACAGCATATATTGCTCTATTTTGCTCATCCACTGCGAAATATGCTATGGGGGTATCCAAGTTCAGCAGTTGTACGGGCTCGCCGGTCCAGGTGTAGACCTCTATGGATGAGGAGTGGTTGGCTTCCGTATCATCAAGCCGCTTGCCTGAATAGAGGGCATAGATATAATCCTTTCCCGCATAAACATTCTCGTATGTCACTATATTCCGGTCTATACTGAATTCTGTAGAGGTATCATCTCCATACAGATGGAACTTTGGCGGCTGTTTTGCCCCAGTGAATTCCGTCAGCTGTATTTTTCCATCTATGACCTCTCCCATCTCAAGTCGGTCAATGAAATTGTAACTTATAACAAAACGATTGTCCGAAGCGGATATAAGATAGTCATCGAATATCGAGTAATAATTCTTTCCCATCTTGTGCGGCAACTTCGGGAAGGAGTTGCCTATGCTGTCCATCATCGTACCGTTATACAGATTCCACAGTTCACGCGCTCCCGTATTGTAACCTTGATGCTTTACAAGTAGTAAGGAATCCTCGATAACATTTATTTCCCAGAAGAAACGGTTTATGTCCGGAGTCTTGAATGTCTTGCTGAACTTCAGATGCGCAGCTGTATCCGAAAGTTCATAAAAGGCAATGACGTCGGTGGCGTGGTCCCTGAGCCCGATTACGTTTCCATGCGTATTCTTAATGACAGAAGGCATCAGGTACTCCTCCGGTCCCCGTCCGTTATGGGCGAAAGAATATAGAAACCGGATATCAGGATATGAGTATACAAAGTAGAAATAGTCTCCGCCATCACCGGTGTTCTGCAGGACTATATAATTTTCAAGTTTTATGATATTGTTGATATTCAATATTTCAGATATTGGAATTTGCTCTGCCTTTAAATTCTTAACAACATCAAATGTCTTGACAGCTTTGCTTTTATCTGCGCATGAGAATATTGCTGCCATAGCAAAAGACAGCAGCAACAAGTTAAACCATTTCATACCTACTTGTTTAATTGATTGCATTACACCATTCATAGTGCAATTATAATGATAAAAAACGACTTAGACAAGTTTTACGCTGTTTGTTCTATGCACCTGTCCTGTATGCCGGCAGGTCTCCCCTTTTTTCGATTATCGGCTCTGCCTCCTTATATGCTGCCATAACTTTGATTACAGCACCGGCGTCATGTACACCGGCAGATACAGCAGCCCGCTCTCACCTTCCTGTTTCCTGTTTCCATAGAAGCAGCCTGTCGTATATTTTCCTTTTAAATATCCTATTTGTCATAAATACAGATGTCTGCCTATGCAAAAATAGACAAATTCTCTATTTCCCCGAAATCTTGGCGGGTCAGCGGGTGACGGTGCGGATTTTTTACTCTGCCGGCGCGGGTGAAATCGGATTTATACTTAAATTTGCAGAAAAAGGAGGAAGATATGGTTTATTATGGAGATGAAGTAATCCGCTTTGACTGGGCCATGAAGCGGCTGCTGCGGCAGAAGGCCAATTTCGCTGTTTTGGAGAGTTTTCTGAGTGAGCTGCTCGGAGAGAAGGTCGTAATCAAGCGCATGCTCGAAAGCGAGGGCAACAAGGAGACCCCCGACGACAAGTTCAACCGGGTGGACGTGCTCGCCGAGAATTCCAAAGGTGAGCTGATCATTATCGAGATACAGAACAACGCCGAGATTTACTATTTCCAGAGGATGCTCTACGGGACGTCCAAGGCCATCACTGAGTACATCTACGAGGGCGATGAGTATTCCCAGGTGCGAAAGGTGTACTCCATCAGCATCGTCTACTTCGACATCGGTCAGGGCAGCGACTACATCTATCACGGAAAGTCGGTATTCAAGGGGGTGCACACGGGAGACACCCTGCGACTCTCCGTAAAGCAGCAGGAGAAGTTCACGAAGCATGATGCCGGCGACCTTTTCCCTGAGTACTATATTTTGAGAGTCAATGAGTTCAACCAGCATGCCGTAACCCCTCTGGACGAGTGGATCCGGTTTCTGAAATCCGGTAAAATCGATGAGGACACCCAGGTCGAGGGCCTACGCCTGGCCCGCAGACAGCTGCGGATATCGTGCCTGTCGAAGGAGGAGCGCAGGGCCTACGAGCGTCATATCGAGAACCGCCGCATTCAGTGGGACGTGCTCAACACTGCCCGCGAAGAGGGACTGGACGAGGGAGTGGCTCAAGGCCGGGCTCAAGGCCGGGCGGAAGGCAGAGCAGAAGGTCTGGCGGAAGGCAGGACTGAGGCCATTTGCGACATCGCGAGGAATATGAAAGCGCAGGGCCTCCCCTTGGAACTGATTACACGGACTACCGGTCTATCTCCGGAAGAGATTGACAAGTTTTGACTACAGCATCGGCGTCATGTACACCGGCAGATACAGCAGCCCGCTCTCGCCTTTCTGCAGGTCCTTGGTGTAGAGTACACAGCTGTTCTGTATCCGGGCCTGGTATTTCTTCCTGAAGGCATCGAGGGAGGCGTGGGTCATGTAGCCTGAGGACTTTACTTCGACAGGGCATATCTTGCTGCCTCTCGTCAGCATGAAATCTATTTCATAGAAGTGCTTGTCGTCTTTCTCGAAAGTATAGTAGAACAGCTGATTGCCTGCCGCGGTAAGCATCTGCGCCACAAGATTCTCGTAAAGATATCCGAGATTGGCCTCCAGCTTGTCGGACAGCAGTTTCTGATAGATGATGTTCTCCGCAAAGCCTTTGTCCCAAAAAGCCATCGTGACGAACAGGCCGGTGTCCGCGGCGAACAGTTTATATCTGGAGGTGTCTTTTGTCAGCGACAGGCCCACGCTAGGGTCATCGGAATGATATGATACCAGGACGGCCTTGCTGTCTTCGAGACTGACGAGCATTTCCTCTTCTTTGTCGTTGTCCACACTTCCTACTACTGCACTCATGTAGTACCGGGAGGTTTTCCTGCTTAGCTGGGCGGGAATGGACATGAACAGTCTGCTCAGCCTGCCTGTGGCGTCTATTTTGAGGAAGTCCTCGGAATAGAGCTGGATGATACGTCTCTTTGCGGCGTCTACCTTCGCGAGATTGTTTGTCTCCAGATATTCATTGACGGCCTGCGGCATACCTCCCACCAGCATATACAGCCGCAGGTCTCTCTGCATGGATCTGTGTGCGGCACCCAGCGGCATCCGCTTTTCAAAGAAGGTCCGGATAAGGGGGACTGACGCGGTATCGCCCATGGCCCACCTGAATTCCTCGAAGTCCATAGGATACATGTCCATGCGTTCCTCCTCGCTCGGGATGGTGATGTTTTTTGTATTTTTCCTGATACTGATGAGGGAGCCGGTCTCGATGTAGTCATATCTTCCGTCCTGAACGAGGTATTTGATCGCCTCGCGGGCTTTGGGGCATTTCTGCACCTCATCGAAGATGATGACGGACTTGCGTCTTTCCAGGACGACACGGTATATGGTCTGCAGCTGGAGGAAAATGAAATCCAGGTCCGTCAGGTCATCGAACAGGGCTTTTACATCGGCGGAGGCCCTGTTGAAGTCAATCAGCAGGTAGGAGGTGTATTCGTTCCTTGCAAATTCCTCGACGATTGTAGACTTGCCGATACGCCTGGCCCCTTGGATTAAGGCGGCGCTTGTTCCGTCTGCTTCCTGTTTCCATTGAAGAAGCCTGTCGTATATTTTCCTTTTAAATATCCTATTTGTCATAAATACAGATGTCTGCCTATGCAAAAATAGACAAATTCTCCATTTCCCCAAAATCTTAAAGCAGAAAATACCCTATTTCCCCGAAATTCTAAATGGCAAAATACCCCGTTTCCCCGAAATCCTGGCGGGTCAGCGGGTGACGGTCCGGTACCAGTCGGGTACGGACAGGATGTCGCGGACAATGACGCGGGTGGAGGGGCGGACGATGAACTCGGCGGGGCCGATGGCCGAGGGTGAGCCGCTGTGCCAGTCGTAGGTGTAGCCGAGGCGGGTCCAGGGGTAGGGGGTGTCGGAGTAGTAGGCGGTCCGGCAGTAATCCTCGAACCAGGCGCGGTAGCGGGGATCCACGTCATCGCGGAAGTCGAGAAGGACTTCGCTGTCATGGATTTCCGGATCGGGGGTAGGGCGGAAGAGGCTGTCCTTCTCGGCCCAGAACAGGACAATATGGTCGTAGCCGCAGTCGGGCGGCAGTCCGAGCATCTGGATTACACGCATCTCTATGCCGTGGTCATCGGTCTGGCGGACGTCGGCTTTCAGATGGTCGGTCAGGTCGTAGGGCAGGGTTACCCAGGGCAGGCGGTCGTCCAGCAGGAACATATCAGCCTGTCCGCTTTCCCAGTACCGGCTGTCCTCCTCCGTCATCGCCGAGCCGACCAGCACGAATGTCCGGCCGTCCCGCTCCAACCACTCTATCTGCGGGCTCTCTTCAGGCGATATGATGGCCGCCAGGTCCGGATCCATCTCCTCTGCCGTGGCCACCTCCGCGTCCTCGACCGCAGCCATGTAGTCTTCCCACAGCTGCCCGGTATTCTCATACCACGGCAGGGCCTGTCTGCCGCAGGAAATAATGACAAGAGCAATGACCGCAGAGGCGGATACAGCGCGGAAAAGATGTAGGTGTTTCATTTATTTATCGGAAAAATTACGGATGCGGAGGGCAGTGTTGCGCCTCAGGTGGTCCTGGTAGAGGGTGAGTTCCTGCAGGTGGTAGTTGCCTTTGGAAAACATGGGGGCGAGTGAGGGCATCCAGTACTGCTCCGGGTCGAGGCCGTCCACTATCAGCAGGTGGTGGTCCGTGTCGACGGTGACGGTCACCGAGTCGTTGAGCTCGGCAGGGGTGGCACCGGTGGTCCAGTTCACCGGGTTGATGCAGATGTCGGAGGGAGAGAGGACCGCGCAGGCCGCTTCGGGGGTGGCTACGGAGTTGTAGCAGATGATGGTGCCGGTGCCGGTCGAGTCGACGGCGGGGCGCAGCTGGGGGTATTGCGCCAGTTCCTCATCGGAGACGCGGTAGCCGATGGCGTAGGCAGCGGCCATCCGTTTATATGCTGGGGCGGGGAGGTGCTTGACCAGCTCCACCACGGCCTTGCCGCCCTGGCTGAACCCTGCGAGGACGAAGGGCCGTCCCTCATTGTAATTGTCCAGATAATAGTCAAATGCCGCGCTGACGTCCCCCATCGACAGGGGGAAGAGCTCCTCTACCGCCGCCTCTCCGTCCATCCATACGTTGAGGGAGATCTGCCGGTAGTAGGGGCAGTAGAACCCGTATTGCCCCTGAGCGAAAATGTCTTCGGCGAGCTCCACCGAGGGGAGGAATGCCTCGATATGGTCCGTGCGGGTGTAGTCGGAGTAGCGGCAGGTCTGCCCGTCCGCGGCGGTCCAGTCCCAGATGCAGGTGGGTAGGATGTAGAAAATGTCCGCTGCGGGGGCATTGTCCCCTGAGGGTTGCGAGATGTACCATGCGGCGGCATCCGACCAGTCGGGGACGGCGGGTATGAAAGTATCGGTCCCGCCGCTGTTGCCGCGGCAGGACGATACTGTGAGTGAGGAGGCAGCGGCCAGTACCAGGAGGACGGCCGCTGCTGCCATGGATTTACTTGAAGAGTACATCAGGACCCTGGATAAACTGGATGTCCTTGGGAATGCCTGCGGCGTTGATGCGGTCGAGGTCGGCCTGGAGGGCGGGGGTGATGCCTCCGTTCTTGGCGCGGAACTCGGTGGCGAAAGCCACGTCACCGTTGCCCTGGGTGGTCAGGATGAGGTCGGCCCAGGCGTTGACGGCGGCCTTGGACTTCTCGAAGTCGATCTGATAGAGACCCTCGGCGTTGCGGGAGAAGGCGCCCTGCTGCTCCATGAAGTTGAAGCACATCATATTGGCCTTGCCGTGAGAGGAGGCGGCTCCGAAACGTACCGAGCGGAGGATGCCGGCGATGTAGGTGGTGATGGCGTCCTCGACGGAGATGTTGGAGATCTCACCTTTCTCGATCAGGCGGCATACCATGAAGAGTCCGAGGATGTCGGCTTTGGCCTCTTCCCAGGAGGTCTTCTCGGTGCCCATCGCTGCGTCCACGCTGCCCTTACCGTTGATGGTCTCCTTGATTCCGAGGCCGTGGGCCACCTCATGGAAGGTTACGTTCCAGAAGAAGGCGTCGAATTTCAGGTGCTGGTGGTCTTCGGGAGCGAGGATGAGTTCACCGATGGGGAGGAGGATCTTGTCGAACTTGGCCTGCATCGAGTTGCGCAGCTGGAGGCGGCGGGTGCCCTTCATGGCGTGAACGCGCTCGTCGTTGGGCAGGTTGATGGCGATGGTCTTGCTGCCGGCGTTGCAGTCTCCGGCGTAGTAGACCACGTCATAGACGTTGAGGTCGGAGGATGTGCCGGGTACGAAAGTCTTGTACTCGGGCTTGCAGGGCAGCTCCTTCTGCAGGGCGGGAAGCATGGCCACGAACTTGGCCAGGTCCTTGCTGCGCTCGGTGTCCTTCAGCAGGATGAATGCCTCGTAGGAAGTCTTGGTCTCCTGGAACTTGTCGTCGTAGCTCTCGATGGGACCGACCACGAAGTCTATCCTGCTGTCCTTCATGTCCATCCAGGCCAGATCGCTGGCGAGGTAGTCGTCGGTCCTGAAGGCCTTGATGCGCTCCAGCAGGTATTTCTTCAGACCGGGATCCTCGGCCAGGTCGGCGGCCTGCTGCATCAGCTCGCACATCTTGTTTACCTCTTCGGCGTACTCCTCGTGATACCATACGGTCTTCAGCTTTCCGTTCTCATCGCGGCGCAGGACTGTGTACCAGGACGACTTGTTGGGGTCGTCGAAGGCGTTGAACTCCTCGAGGGTGATGTCGGCGGGGTAGTAGGTGCATACGTCGGGCTTGGCGCCGTAGCCGTCGATGAAGGGCTTGTTGTCATCGAGGCGGTCCCAGGGGCCGTAGTTGATGTAGGCGAACTGTTTCGCGTAAGGGTCTTCGAGCCGGTCCATCAGGCTCTTGTCCCCGAATGTCTGCTGCCAGAACAGCTCGTCGGCGATCTGTCCTATCTGGAAGAACAGCTCTACTATCTGCTTCTCGCTGTCGCTCAGCTGAGCTGCCAGAGGCGAGGACAGCTCGAACGGTGCGTATTCCTCAACTTTCTGTTTCATGGGTGATTCTGTCTGATTCTGATTGCCGCAGGACGATATGCCTACGGTTGCCGCCGCCCCGATCAGGGCCGCGCAGATGGATTTGGCTGTGGTGCTTGATTTCATTTACAGTAGTGTTTATTCATTTTTGCAAACATAATAATAAATACGCATCTGCCGGCACATTTGTGCACATATTCGCCCTCTGCCCGGAATCAGAAAACTCCTGTCGATTGAGACAGACGCCACATCATTGACGGGACCGGTGCATGTCGGCCGGTGCGTATCACCCGGTGCATATCGGCTTACCCATATCACTTGCCCATGAAGCATGTCTTGGAATCGTAATATGCCGATAGTCAATGTATTTGTGGTCGGGAAAGACAGACCGGGATATCGGTGCTTCAAGGAACGGGCCATATAAACGCCACTAAACACCTTAGTTGAAATAAAGTACTTGGAAATAAAGTACTTACAATTATGAGATAAGTTGTGAGGGAGGAAAATTCGCGTATAAGATACTTTTACTTTTCACTAAATCATATCGTGACTTTTAAGTAAATAATAATCAAATACTTGTGTTTGACTATTTTTTTAGTGACATGACATCTGCGTATCACGTATCACACGTTGGGGAAGATGGGACTAGGGGATGGGGGATGATGGGGCTACTGGGTGGATAGGTGGAGTCGCGTTTTCCGGCATTTCCCCACTCCTTCCGAAGGAGTAAAAAGACGCTCACCCTCGCCACGGGCACCGGAGAGCCATTTTAACGAATTTACTTCGGGGTGCACTCTGGTTTTCAACTGATTGAAAATCAGCAACCTGTAAATGCTGCTGCACATTTGGCTTATCTCAAAAGAGAGCGGATGTGCAGTGCATTTTGCAATAGCCTGATTTACAAAGATGTTTTTCTTTCCTGTGCACCACGAGGTAAATTCGTTAATGCTGCACTCATCCCGACCTCTGCGCAGTGCTTTCTGAGCGTGGCTTGAGGACTGTCGCTGGTCATTCTGTAAAATGTTCGGTGCGGTCAATTAGTTTGCGCAAAAGCGGCGAAGGAAACAGACGCAGCAGCCAGAATTATAAAACCGTTTCATGATAGTAAAATTAAACTTTCCTCAAAAAAGCATTTTTTCATTTGAAGGGTTTGCATAGCATACCGCCATACCGGCATATCGTTAAAGGGTTTTGTATATCTTTGCCCGCTGTCAATATCTGCAGGCACATGCACATGAAAAAGGGGGCGAGTACGGCGGCTGAACCGGAAGAGCACATCACCGGCAATCTGGAGTGGGACGGTCTGTCCCGCCCGAAGATTTACTATGCGGTGGCCTCGCTGTGGTGCGGGATTTTTCTCTCGGTGATGGACGGCAATATCTGCAATGTGGCCCTGCCTACCATCTCGCAGGAGCTTGGGGTGTCGTCTGCGGACTCCATCTGGGTGGTCAACTCGTTCCAGCTGGTGATCATGATGACCCTGCTGTCGTTTTCCTCCATCGGAGAGCTGCTGAGCTACAAGCGGGTGTATGTCTCGGGGACGGTGCTGTTCACCGTCGGCTCGCTGTTCTGCGCCCTGTCGCATACGCTGCCGCTTCTGGTCGCCTCAAGGGCGTTCCAGGGGCTGGGTGCGGCGATGATGATGAGTGTCAATACCACTCTTGTGAAAATCACCTATCCCAAAAAGTACCTGGGCAGGGGAGTGGGGCTTAACGCCACGGTGGTGGCCCTTGCCTCGGTGGCCGGTCCTACGGTTGCGGCAGGTATTCTTTCGTTCGCCTCCTGGCCCTGGCTCTTCGCAATCAACATTCCGGTGGGAATAGTGACGTTCTTCATGGCATTCAAGCATCTGCCGGACAATCCTACCCACATCGAGGGACGGCATTTCAATATCCGGGACGGCCTGCTCAATGCCGCCGTATTCGGCCTGCTGATAGGCTGCATCGAGATGTATTCGCACGGGGCGAAGTCCGTTACGGTGCTTGTCGGGGTTGCCCTGCTGATAGTCCTGGGCAGCATCTACGTGCGGACCCAGCTCCGCCGCCGCTGGCCCATGCTGCCGTTCGACCTGCTCCGTATCCCCGTATTCTCGATGTCGGTGCTCACCAGTATAATCTCTTTCACGGCCCAGATGACGGCAATGGTGGCCATACCGTTCATGCTCCTGCATACTTTCGGGATGAATGCCGTGGAGACCGGACTGCTGATGACTTCCTGGCCGCTGGTCATCGTGTTCGTGGCCCCGCTGGCCGGCTCGCTCATAGGCAGGGTGCATCCCGGAGTGCTGGGATGTTTCGGTCTGCTGCTGATGAGTGCCGGCTGTTTCCTGCTTGCATTTATTCCTGAGAATGCCTCGCATCTGGACATCGCATGGCGGCTGATGATGTGCGGGGCCGGATTCGGTTTCTTCCAGTCGCCCAACAACCACATGCTTCTGAGTTCCGCGCCCAACCACCGTGCCGGCAGTGCGGGAGGCATGCTTGCAACGGCCCGCCTCGTAGGCCAGTCCACCGGTGCGGCCCTCGTCGCCCTCTTCTTCCATCTTTTCGGGGACGGTGCTCCCCACGATGCCATGCTCCTGGCCGGCATTCTTACCATCTGCGGCGCCCTTTCCTCTGTCAGCCGCCTCGGGCTGCGTTCTCCCGTAAAGTAAATTTGCGTACATTTGCCGAAGTCACGCAGTAAAATGGAAGAAGAAAGGATCACCGGCAATCTGGAGTGGGACGGTCTGCACAGGCCGCAGCTTTTCTATGCCATGGGCGCGGTGTGGTGCGGCATCTTCCTGTCGGTGGTGGACGGCAATATCTGCAATGTGGCCCTGCCGGTGATAGCGCAGGAACTCGGTGTCTCGCCTGCTGATTCGATATGGGTGGTCAATGCTTTCCAGCTCGTGGTGATGATGGCCCTGCTGCCCTTCTCGACGCTCGGGGAACTGTACAGCTATAAAAAAGTGTATCTGTCCGGTGTGGCCGTGTTTACGGTGGCATCCGTTTTCTGTACGGTTTCCCACAGTCTGCCTATGCTCGTGGCATCCAGGGCATTCCAGGGACTGGGGGCGGCGATGATGATGAGTGTCAATACCTCCGTGGCCAAACTGGTGTTTCCCAGGCGGCATTTCGGCAAGGGGGTGGGAATCAATGCTACCGTGGTGGCCCTGTCGGCCGTGTCCGGTCCGTCGATAGCGGCCGCCATACTGTCTTTCGCCTCCTGGCCTTGGCTGTTCGCCATCAATATCCCGGTGGGGATAGTGACATTCCTGATGGGGTGGCGTTTCCTCCCTGACAATCCCACTCATATCGTCGGACGCCGTTTCCATATCGGGGACGCCCTTCTCAACGCCGCCGTATTCGGTCTTCTCATAGGCTGCATCGAGATGTATTCGCACGATGTCAGTCCTGCGGTCGTAGCTGTGGCCGCTGCCGTGCTGCTCGCACTGGGTTCCCTGTATATCCGCAGTCAGCTCCGCCGCAGATATCCGATGCTGCCCTTTGACCTGCTCCGTATTCCGGCCTTCTCCATGTCAGTGACAACCAGTGTGGTTTCATATACTGCCCAGATGATGGTGCTGGTAGGCATGCCTTTCATGCTGCTGCATACCTTCGGGATGAATCCCGTGGAGACCGGTGCCGTAATGACCGCCTGGCCGTTCATAGTGATGTTCGTGGCGCCTTTGTCCGGCTCGCTGAGCGGCAAGATCCACCCGGGCCTGTTAGGTGGTTTCGGTCTGCTGCTTATGAGTGCCGGCTGCTTCCTGCTCTCGCAGATGCCGGCGGATGCCTCCCCCTTTGCCCTCGGCTGGAGACTCGCCCTCTGCGGCGCCGGTTTCGGATTCTTCCAGTCGCCCAACAACCATCTGCTCCTGAGCTCCGCGCCCAACCACCGGGCCGGCAGTGCAAGCGGCATGCTCTCCACCGCCCGCCTGACAGGCCAGGCCACCGGCGCAGCTCTCGTCGCCCTATTCTTCCACCTCTTCGGAGACAAGGCTCCGCATGACGCGATGCTCCTTGCCGGCATACTGGTCGTCTGCGCCGCCTTCTTCTCCTTTCTCCGTCTTCGTTCCAGATAGTTCCGCTATTGCTTCAGGCAACCGATGGGGACAATGTAGATGCCGTCCTCTTTCCGTCTGTATGCTATATCCCCGATTCCGGTAAGAACCATCAGGAAAGAGGGGGCTTTCATTCTGTCAGTGTCTATGCGCTCACTTAGGGTTTTAAGAGTCCTGCATCCTTCGGATATAAGATGTGTGCCGCCCAGCTTTATCTCTACCAGACCGTAGGAGCCGTTGCGCAGATGCACCACCGCATCACATTCCAGCCCGGATGAGTCACGATAATGGTATACAGTTCCCATAAGTGCCTCTGCGTAGGTACGCAGGTCACGCATACATAAAGTCTCGAAAAAAAGTCCCATGGTCTTGATGTCTGCCAGAAGTTCCTCCGGGCCTGTCTGAAGTATTGCCGTACCTATTGACGGATCAATATAGTATCTTGTGGCAGAAGTACGTATTGCAGTTTTTGACCTTAGATTGGGATTCCATGCCTGCGCCTCCTCTATTACAAACAGTCTGCCGAGAGCGGTGATATATGCGGCAACTGTATCAGAGTCCAATGTGGTTGTGTCATTGGATTTGATATCGGCGCAAATGGTCTCGTAAGACGCTTGTGAGCCTTGAAGGCGTGCGTATGAGCGCATAAGCCTTTTCACACGCTCTGGGTTGCGGTTGATGTTGTCTACCTTGGATATATCCCTGTTGGTAATGGCATCGCAGTAATCAAATGACTGGTCCAGTGCGATGTCTTTATTTTGGTCAATGGCTTTCGGCCATCCGCCACGGCATATCAGAAACGCTATGTCTTCCATTGAAAGACGATTTTCAGCATAGATGCTTCCTGGTGCTGAGAACAGGTCTTCCAGACTTATCTCTCCGGAAGATTCTCCAGACTCGTACAATGCCATAGGGCGCATTCTGAGCCAAGCGAAACGTCCTGTTCCGGAATGCTGAATATCCTTGTTGTCAACGGGGAGGGATGAACCGGTCAATATGAAGTGGCCTGTTCCGTCTCTATGATCAGCCTCATATCTTACAGCATCCCATAACTTGGGAGCAATCTGCCATTCATCGATCAACCTTGGAGTCTTGCCTTGCAGTAACAGTGACGGATTGATATCCGCCAGTATTTTATTCTGCTCAATATGTTGAGGATCATCCATATAGATGATGCTGGCCGCTTGCTGTTCAGCAGTGGTCGTTTTCCCGCACCATTTTGGGCCTTCTATCAATACAGCCCCTTTACCTGCCAGTTTCCTTGCAAGAAGTGCGTCTGCCGCTCTTTTTCTATAATACATAGTGAATATCAGAATTTTACTGCAGCAAAGATAGCAAATTCGGTTATTTGTTGGAAATTTTTTCGGTTATTTGTCGGAAAATTTTTCGGTTATTTGTAGACGTTGGCGTTTATTATCAGGTCTCCGAGCCCGTTCATGGCATTGATGAGGTGGATGCGGGGGAAGCGGGGAAGGTCCTCGGGACGGATATCGGCTTCGCGGAGGAGGCCGGAGACCAGCAGGTGCTGTCTCATGGTACCGTGCAGCAGTGGAGTGGCAGGGGTAGCAGAGCTCCGGAGCTGTCCTCGCACACAATGTTGGTGAATGTGGTGTCGGTTATAATGCGGGAAAGTCCGACTCCTTCCGAAGGAGTGGGAAGTGGGTGACGATGGAGTGACGGGAAATACTGGTGGTTGAGAATATGCGCGTTTATATGGAAAAAGAGTATATTTGCAAGTTGCAATAACTTTCGACGGAAAAACGGAATATAACGGAATACGATGAAGATAAATGAAATACTCAGGAAGGCCCTGCCGTATGTGCTTATCGTGGTGGGGTTTGTAGTGATTGCGTATGCCTATGCGCCTCAGGTGCTGCAGGGCAAGGTGGTGGACCAGTCGGATATCTCTTCATGGAAGGGAATGTCGCACGAGATACTGGAATGGAATGAGGGGCATCCGGACGACCCGGCACTGTGGACCGGCTCGATGTTTGGCGGGATGCCTGCGACACAGATATCCGTGCCGTACAAGGGTGACGCGACGACTCCGCTCTACGACCTGCTGTTCTGGGGCGAGCGTCCGCCCAGCTATCTGATCATCTCGCTGCTCGGAGGCTTCCTGCTGTTCCTGGCCTTCGGGGTCAATCCATGGCTTTCAGCGGTCGGGGCCATTGCGGTGACTTTCTGCTCCTACAATATGCAGATCATCCAGGTCGGCCACAATACCAAGATGGTGGCCATAGCCTTCATGCCCTGGGTGCTGGCGGCTCTGGTCTATGCCTACAGACGCAAGGCCCTCCTCGGTGCGGTATTCTTCGCCCTCGCCCTGAGCTTTCAGATAAAGGCCAATCATCCTCAGATTACATACTATCTGGCGTTCATCGTCTTCGGCTACGCCATCGCGGAACTGTGCGGGGCGGTTGTGGCCCAGAGGAAAATGAAGGCTGCGACGCCTCCTTTCCGTGAGACACCGCTGGGCCGCTGGTTCATGGCCTCCGTCCTCGTACTGGCCGGCGGTCTGCTCGGCATCGCCACCAACGCCAACAAGCTGCTGCCTACCTACGAATACGCGGAGTACACCATGCGCGGGGGCTCGGAACTGACCCACGACGAGCACAACCAGACCGGTGACGGCCTCAAGCTGGATTATGCGACGGCCTGGTCATACGGCATCAATGAGGTGCCCAATCTGCTTATCCCAAACTTCAACGGCGGTGCATCCTCCGGTGAGCTTTCCCGCGGGTCGGCTACCTACAAGGCCCTGCAGTCAATGGGCGCATCCAATATCGAGTCCCTGCGCAAGGGCATGCCCCTTTACTGGGGACCGCAGCCTTTTACCGCCGGCCCGATGTATCTCGGTGCCGTGTCTCTTTTCCTCTTCGTATTCGGCCTCTGCGTTATCCGCGGCCGCTACAAATGGTGGATAGCCGGAGTCTCGGTCCTCGCCCTGCTCCTGGCCTGGGGCTCGCACTTCATGTGGTTTTCCGAGATATTCTTCAAATATGCCCCGCTGTACAATAAGTTCCGTACCGTTTCCATGATTCTGGTCATACTTCAGGTGACCGTCCCGCTGATGGGCATTCTCGGTCTCAATGCCGCCCTTTTCGGCAAGGAGCCCCTGCCGGAGAAGAAGATAAGGAACGGCCTGCTGACCACCCTCGGGGTTACCGGCGGCATATCCCTGCTCTTCGCCCTCTTCCCGGGTCTGGCCGGTGACTTCTCCTCGGCGAGCGATGCAGCCGTATTCGGGGCCAATGACCTGCTCATCAGTGCTCTCCAGGACGACCGCCGCAGTCTTCTGCGGGCTGATGCCTTCCGCTCTCTGATATTCATTGTCCTTGCTGCAGGTGTGTTCTTCGCCGCATGGAAGAGGAAGCTGAAGGCTCTGCCGGCCGTGGCAGTTATAGGAGTCCTGCTTCTCGCGGACCTGTGGGGAGTGGACAAGCGGTATCTCAACAAGGAGCATTTTGTCACCGTGCGCAATTTCGATGCCCAATTCAATCCCCGTCCGGTGGACAACGCCATACATCAGGACAGCGACATCTCGTACCGTGTCCTGGACTTGAGTGTCAATACCTTCAACGACGCTATCGTCAGCTACCACCACAAGACCATAGGCGGATACAGCCCTGCCAAGCTCCAGCGGTATCAGGATCTGATAGATTTCCATATCGCTCCGGAGATGAGCCGCCTGGCTTCGGATATCAATGCCGTCATCCCCACGGCCTCCACAATCGCCGATCTGGAGGAAGGCCTGCAATACTATCCTGTCCTGGCCATGCTCAACACCAAGTATATCGTCATCGACGGCAACAGCTATCCCCTGACCTACGGACAGCGTCTGGGCAATGCCTGGTTCGTAGAGCGCTCCCGCACCGCACCGACCGCTGATGCGGAGATGGCCGCACTCGGGCAGATTGACCCCGGAAAGGAGGCCGTCATCTTCGACGCGCAGGCCGCGGAGGGCACTGCCGCCGAATATCCCGGTGCCGCGGAGGGAAGCATTGTACTGAAGGAATACAGTCCCAACCGCCTGAGCTACGAAGTCTCCGCCGCTGCCCGCGGACTGGCGGTCTTCAGCGAGATATACTACCCTGCCGGATGGAGGGCATTCATAGACGGAGAGGAGGTTCCCATCCTCCGTGCCGACTACACCCTCCGCGCCCTGCTGATAGACGAGGGAAGCCACGAGGTGGAATTTGTCTACGACCCCGGCTCTTTCACCATAGGCAGGAACATTTCCCTTGCATCCTCGCTGGTCATTATCCTGGCTCTGGCCGGATGCATACTTTATTCATTTTTCTACGGACATAAGAAAAGACAACCCCGATGACCCCGCATAAAGACAGGCTGGTCTCTCCCGGCTACTGCTTCATCCTCGCAGCGAACTTCCTGCTGTATTTCGGCTTCTATCTGCTGATGCCTGTTTTTCCGTTTTATCTGGTTGAGGAGTTCGGAGTCTCCGAGGGGGCCGTGGGAGCGATTCTCGCCTGCTACACGATAGCCGCTCTGGCCGTCCGTCCGTTCTCGGGCTACCTGCTGGACAGTTTTGCCCGCAAGCCGCTGTACCTGATAGCATTTTTAGTATTTACCCTGATATTCGGAGGCTATATCGTCACCGGGACTGTGCTGATGTTCATCGTCCTGAGGATAGTGCACGGTTTCTCGTTCGGGACAGTCACCGTGGCGGGCAACACCATCGTCATAGACATCACGCCCTCGTCGCGCAGGGGGGAGGCCGTGGGCTACTACGGTCTGGCCAACAACATCGCCATGTCCCTCGGCCCGATGACCGGCCTGTTCATGCACGACCACGTGTCATTCGATACGATTTTCACCACCGCCCTGTGCTGCTGTATGGCCGGACTGATATGTGCCTGCTGCATCAGGACACCCAAGAAACAGCCGGTGCCGCGCACAGCCATTTCCCTGGACCGTTTCGTGCTGCTCAAGGGCATACCCCTCGGCCTGGACCTGCTGCTGCTCTCGATTCCCTACGGCATGACCACCACGTACGTGGCGATGTACGCCAGGAATATGGGCATCACCGGCGGTACGGGTCTGTTCTTCACCTGCATGGCCGTCGGTCTGGCCGTCTCCCGTCTGTTCTCGGGCAAGCAGGTGGACCGCGGACATATCACGGAGGTGATACACATCGCGTTCTATCCTGTGATACTGTGTTTCCTGAGCCTCTTCCTGTGCGAGAGGGTGGCACCCCATTCGATAAGGGCGGCTGAGATCATGCTGTACACTACGGCCCTGGTGCTCGGAGCCGGCTTCGGGACGATGTTCCCGGCCTTCAACACCATGTTCGTCAACCTCGGCCGGCACGACCAGCGCGGCACGGCCACTTCGACCTACCTCACCTCGTGGGACATAGGTATCGGTATCGGTCTGGTATTAGGAGGAGTTATAGGAGAGCGTCTGTCTTTCTCCTACGCCTACCTGACAGGTGCCTTCCTGAGCCTTGTTTCCCTGCTCGGCTTCGTCTTCTACGCGGCTCCCCATTTCCACCGCAACCGGGTGGAATAACGGTTTTTCCGGGCATGATCATCGGCAGCAGCACGAACAGCGCGGCGTAGGAGAAGAGCATGCCGCCCATGGTGCCGATGGCGAAGGCGAACCAGAAGACCTCTTCCTTCCCGTCGATGAGGAAGGGTGCGAGACCCAGCACTGTGGAGAGGATGGTCAGCGATATCGGGATGATCTTGTGATTGTAGGCCCGGATGAAACTGCGGCGGTGAGCCGGCATGCGGTTGTACTCGTTGACGATGTAGATGCCGGCGTTGACCACGATGCCCGCGAGCATGATCATGGACGCGAATCCGCCCTGGTCGAAGGTCGTCTCAGTGAGGCGGAAGGCCAGGAAGATGCCTATGAACGAGACGGGTATGAGCGAGATGATGGCCAGCGGCTGCAGCAGCGACTCGAAGAGCACGGCGCATATCATGTAGATGATGGCGGTTACCAGTATCAGCAGAAGCCACTGCCGCTTGGCCTGCTGCATCCAGTCATATTCGGGAGAGGAGGCCTTGAATCCCATCGGGAGCACCGATGTGTTGAGCCGTTCGATTTCCGATTCCATCAGGCGCTCTTCCAGCTTGTAGGAGCCGATGAAGTTGTACCTGACGTGAAGGGTGTATTCCTGATTGCGCCGGTAGATATTGTTGCCTGAGTTACGGCTGTCTATGGAGCCTATCTCGGCAAAACGGATGTCGGAACTGTCGATGGCCAGGTATTCGTTCTCCAGATGCCATACGTCGAATTCCTCGCTGTCGTCCGAGACCAGTCTTACTTCTGTCCTCATGCCGGTGCTGTCCGTGAAGTATCCGACACTGCTGGAGTACAGCCGCTCGCTGAGTGTGGAGAAGGCGGAGACGGGGCTGATGTCATAGAGCGCCATCCTGTCATAGTCGTAGGTGATGAGGTATTCGCGGGCAGATGCGGCCGAACCGTAGTCGTAGGGACCCTCGATGGAGATGTCGTTGATTCTCGGGTTCGATGACAGTCTGGCGGCCAGGTCCTCACAGTAGCCGTAGAGCATGTCGTAGTTGTAGCCGGTGATGATTATGTTGCCGCTCTTGTAGGAACCGCTTCCGATGAAGTTGCTGAAATTCTGGTCATCCACTCCGCTGACTCTCCAGTTGGCGCCTCCGTAGGCAATTGCCTTGCGGATGACCTGCTGCTTGAGGATGGAGGGGAAGGGAGTCTTGAGGGCCTCGTCTGTGAACTCTACTGTGATCTGTCCGGAGCGGTAGGAACTGATGCTGGTGCGGAACATCTTTATCTCGTCGAATCCCGCCAGGAAATTTTCCATATAGACCATGATATCGTTGAGCTGCTGGACGCTGCAGCCTTCCGGCATGCCGGAGGAGATGTAAAGTACGGGGCGCTCGGGCTCGCGGAACATGGATGCGAAGCCGTCCAGGCTCTTGCGGAAAAGCAGGAACGAGCCTGCGAAGGCGCCCACGAACAGGATGATGACTGCCCAGTTGAATTTCTTGATATAGAAGATGAATACGGCGTACCACTGGGAGAAGCGTACTATCCTGCGTCTGCGCTTTATGGAGAATGCGATGCTTTCGGACTTGACGGGCAGGTAGTCCAGAAGGGCGGGGACGAAGAACAGGGCCACTATCATCGACACGCTCAGATTGATGATGATCACCGAGGAGAAATCCGAGAGTATCTCTTTCTGCTCCTCAGGCAGGAAGAATATCACGGCCAGCGAGCCTATCGTGGTCAGCAGGGCTGCAAGTATGGCCAGGAATACTTTCCGGTCCCTGTAGTAGGAGTAGTGTGAGACCATGATGATCGAGTTGTCGATGATGATGCTCAGTGATATGGAGATACCGGCCAAGGAGTAGACATGCAGGTCTATATCCAGGAGTACGTAGAATATTACGGCTGTTATGATGTTGACCAGCAGGGTCAGGCCTATAAGGAAGGTGTACCGCAGGCTCAGCGAGGTAATGAATATGAATATCAGGAGGATAAGTACGCACAGCAGGCTTCTGCGCACGAGTTTGTCCACCTCTTCCTGGATATCTGTGGAGACATCGTAGGATTTCAGGGCGGAGAATGATTCCGGGAAGCCGGCCTCGAGACGGTGCATGACGGACTCTATGGTGGCGCAGAGCTTGATGGTGTTGACGGACTCTTCCGGGTATATGCTGATGTTGATGGTGTTCAGTCCGTTGATGCGGCTGTAGGAGCTGGGAGGCATCTGCTGGATCTGGATGTCCGCCACGTCCATCAGGCGGATGATGCGCCCGGAGGAGTTGGCTACGGGCAGCAGTTCGAAGTCCATTGGAGCGTTGTGCAGGATGATGTCAGGCTCCTCGTCAGGATTGAAGGCGGGGGCGCTGCCTATGACGCTGCTGCCGGTAAGGTAGGAGGAGACAGCCTGAAACACCTGGTACGTGTTGATTCCGGCCGCGCGTATCTTCTCGGAACTGAGGGTTATGTGCATGTAGTCCGGTGTGGCTCCGGAAAGTTCCACTGAGTGCACCCCGTCTATAAGGGCCAGGTCCTTGATGATGTAGTCATTGACGTACTGCTCTATCCTGTTGGTGGGCAGGTCGGCGTTGATGGTGTACATGAGCACCGGGTCGAGCTGTGTTCCCGAGGCCGATACGGACAGTTCAGGGTAACTTACTTCCGCTGGCAGCTTGTCGTACAGGGAGCGGATGGCCGAGGATACCTCGAAGCGGACGGCGTCTACGTCTTCTTTTTTCTTGAGTGTCAGGGTGATGGAGCCTCTTCCCTTACGGCTGTCGGATACGATTTCCTCTATGCCGCTGATGGAAGAGATATAGCCTTCTATCTTGGAAGTCACCTCGCTCTCGATGACACGCGCCGAAGCGTTCTGCCAGTAATATGAGATGGAGAGCTGCTGCTGCTTGCTCCGGGGCATGTACTGCAGATTGAGCGACGGGATCAGCGCCGCGCCTACGGTGATGAGCACGGCGAAGATCAGCAGGACTGAGAACGAAGGTATCTTGACTTGCTTCATCACCGGTTTCTGTCTTGCTTCTTATATATCAGATAGTAAATCAGCGGAATACCGAAGATGCTGACGATCAGGCCGACCATCATACCGCCTATCATCACTATCGACAGGGGGAACTGCAGGTCCGAGCCCATGTCTCCCTTGGTCAGGAAAGGTACCATGGCCAGTACCGTGGTGAGGGTGGTCATCAGGATGGGGTTGAGTCTCCTGGATCCTCCGGTCATGATCGCTCTCAGGAGGTGGTATCCGTTCTCCTTGCGCAGGCGGTTGATGGTGTCCACCTTGAGAATCGAGTCGTTGATGACGATACCGCTCATGACCACTATGCCGATCATCGACATGGCGTTGATGCCTCCGCCGCATATCCAGAGCAGCAGAAGTGCTCCGAAGATGTCCACCACGATCTCCGAGAGGATTATCAGAGGCTGAATAAGGGACTCGAACTGGGCTGCCAGGATGAAATACAGCAGCAGTATGGAGACTACGGCTATGAGCATCAGCTCATTGATGGTGTCTCTGCTGGAGAAGTACGACCCGTTGAATGTCACGTCCCAGCTTCCGTCCTCCACCGCCAGTTCTCTGGCTGCGGCTATGACTTCCGGTACCTGCTGATCGGGGATATTCAGGTCGAGAGGGTAATAGTTGCCGGACATGCCGGAAATGATGGTCTTCAGGTCCCGGCTGCGGCCTTCGGTGATGAATGTGTTCAGGGGAATCTCCGTTCCCTCGCGGTTGAGCACGCTTCCCGAGAGCAGTCCGTTGCCGTCACCGCCGTCTCCCATGACTACCGGGATGGAATAGTCTCCGGTGGCAATGGAGAAGATGTGGTCCTCCCGGGTGAGCTTTCTCAGGGTGCTGAGTACTTCGCTGTAGGAGATGTTGTACAGGGACATTTTCTCTACATCGAGCATGAGAACCACCTGCTCCTGCCAGCGGACGGGAGCGGCCTCCAGCCCGGGAACGGCTTCAGTGATGGCGGCCAGGATGGAGTTGAGCTTGTCCGGGGGAGGGGTCTTCCCGTCTCGGCCGCTTATCTGGACTGTGAGTTTCGCGGAGTTGTCGGAGAACATGAGGGTAAACAGGTTTCCGGCGTCCGAGAAGCTGAATGCCGCTTCAGGGTGGTGCGTCCTCAGATATACGGCTGCCTCTTCCATGAGGCTGTCCAGTCCTGCGGGAGAATGGGCAAGGAAGTAGACCTGGGCCTCGCTCTGGCTCATGTCCCTGGTATGGGGCATCAGGAACTGCTGGGTTCCTGACATCTGGGTAGTCTGGGCGGCATGGTTGCGGAGGGATGCGGCCAGGGCCTCCGTGCGCTTGTCGTTCTCCTCTATGCTCAGGGGACGGTTCCAGTCTATGTTGAGGATGATGTCGCTCTTGGTGACGGGAGGGAAGGTGCTCTTGTCCAGTTCCATGAACAGCAGCACGGAGAGGGGGATGCTCACGGCCATCAGGGCTATGACTGTCTTCTGGTGGCGGAATGTCCATTTGAGGGCTTTCTCGTATGCGGGACCCAGCTCGGTGTACCGGGCTATCTTCGCCAGGTAGCGGTTGTCCATCTTCCGTCCTCTCTTGCGGTACAGGGCATAGTAGTAGACGGGTACGACCAGAACGGCGAAGAGCAGGGAGGAGAATAGTCCCACGGTGATGGCCACGGCCTGGTCGAAGAATATCTCTCCGGCTATGCCGCTTAGGAAGACCAGCGGTACGAATACGGCGCAGTTGGTGAGAATGGAGCTGAGCATTGGCGCGAATACCTCTCCGGAACCGATGGCCACCGCGTCCTCGAGGCTCTCGCCCCGCTCCCACCGCTGGGAGATATTGTCTATGACGATGATGGAGTTGTCCACCATCATGCCGACACTGATGATGAGGCCGGCAAGAGAGATGATGTTGATGCTCAGTCCCATGACATACAGGGCAAGCATGGAGGTGAGCAGCGAGACGATGATGGTGGGTATGATCAGCAGCGAGAAGCGGAAGTTGCGCATGAACAGCAGGATAACGATACTGGCCAGGATGATGCCGGCCACCAGGTTCTGCTCCAGGTTCTCTATGGTATAGCGCAGCAGCTCGGTCTGGTCCCTGGTGATGGTGAACTTCACTCCAGGATAGTCGTTGCCGAATTCCTCAATCCTGTCGTACAGCTTTTCCCGCAGGGTGTTCATCCTTGCGTCGCTCTGCTTGATGATGGCCATGCTGACCGCCCTGGAACCGTCGGAGCGGATGATGCAGTTGTCGCTTCCCGGCTGCTCGATAACCTTGGCCAGCTCTGAAAAGAGGTAGATGCGGCCGTTGACATTGAGCCTTATGCGCTCGATGTCCTCCTTGGAGTTGAGCTCTGACTGGAAGCGCACGTTCCAGTGGTACTGTCCGTCCCGGATGGAGAGGTTGCCCAGCTGGACGTTGTTGGACTCGATGGCTGCCGCGAGGTCTGCGGGACTGATGCCGATGGCCGTCAGTCTGTCATTGTCCGGAATGATGAGCAGCTGCGGGAACACCAGTCCGCTCAGGTCGACCATGGCCACCTCAGGTATCTGCTCTATGCGCTTGGAGATGACGCTGGAGGCCAGGCGGCTGAGCTCCATGATGCGGGATGAGTCCGCGACGGTCATGTTGATGAAGAAGGCGGGGATGTCCGTCGCACTGGACTTTATGGCCTTGGGTCTTTCGGCTCCTTCAGGCAGGGATGACAGCGAGCGGTCGATGCGCTCGTTCACGTCAACGAACGTGAAGTCGATGTCGGTTCCGTATTCGAAGCTCATGCGTATGATGCCCACTCCGCTCTCGGACTGCGAGCGGATGTCTGTCAGTGAGGGGATCTGCATCAGCTCGCGGCGCAGTCCCTGGAGGTACTGGTCCATCTCCCTGGCGGAGCTGCCGTCTACCTTGACCTGGACTGTGATCTGAGGAATGTCCACGTCGGGCATGAGCGATACCGGGATGAGCTTGATGGACACTGCTCCCAGCACCGCCACGGCGAAGAGGACCATCGACACCGCTACGGGACGTTTTATGAGCTTGCGGATCATTGTCTTACTATGACTTTAGATTCGTGTGCGAGGTTGAGGTTGCCGGATATGATGACCGGGTCGCCCAGATTGAGGACGGCGGTGCGTTCCTGGTTGGCGCGCACTACGTGGCTGTCACTGTTGGACATGAGTATGTCGACATAGACCCAGCGTGAGGAGCTGTCGGAGGGCTCGTAGACGAAGAGGACCTCCTGGTTGTCACGCATGACCACCGCGCTCTTGGGGATTACCTGCTGGTCGGGAATGATCTCTTCGACGAGGACCCTGACATTCATGCCGTCCATCAGGCGTCCGTCTCCGGTATTGGTTACAGACGCTGTGATCTGTATCTGTCCCTTTTCGTCCACAGTGGGGTTGACGGCGGTGATGTGACCGGTATAGGTCCGGCCGGGGTCGTTGAACGGAGACAGCTTCACCGAAAGCCCTGTGCGCACCGAGGCTATCTCGGATTCCAGCAGGGGAAATGTCACTTCGAAGCGGCTGTCGTCTATCACGGTACAGAATTCCTCGGCGGGAGCGTTCTCGTAGACACGGCCCTTTACGCTGGCCACCTTGCCGTCGAAAGGCGCGGTGATGCGGGTACCCTCATAGTCATAGCGGGCCTTGCGCCAGTTCTGCTCTGCATCGGCATATCCGGAGCGGGTGCGGGCTATGGCCATGACCTGGGCGGGTACGGAGGTGGTATCAGAGTTTCCATAACCGAAGCCTATGAGCACATCGTTGAGGTCTATCTCTGCTTTTTTCAGGGCGTTCTCCGCCTGTGCCAGGGTTATGGAGGCGGCTTCGGGATCCAGACATGCTATGAGGTCTCCTTTTCTGACGCTCTGCCCGTTGGTGAAATTAACTTCGGAGATGGTGCCGGAGGTGTTGAAACGCAGGAGACTCTTGCGGGCGGCCACCAGCTTTCCGTTGCTTATGGTCTGGCGGCGGAAATCGGTCAGGCGGAGTATCATGGTATCGACGTAGTTGCCCTCTACGGCCTGGGACAGGCGGGTGAGGGTATCCTCTTCCACTTCTTTGTTTCCGCAGGATGCTGTGACGAGCAGGGCCGCGGCTACGGCTGCTCCTAGAGCTATGGCGTGGTGTTTTTTCATGGGGCCGGGGTGTTAGTTATCGATTATTTTATCAAATTCTGCGTCCAGGTCAGTCCCGTAGATGTAGTCGTACAGGGTGTCCTTCCGCAGGCTGTAGTAGTAGTTCCAATAGTTGGCGAGTTCCTCGATATACTGGGATGAGGCCTCGTCCCGCTCGTTCTGAGCAGTGTTGATGTCGAGGATGCTGATGCTGCCGTTGCGGAAGCGCTGGAGGGCCAGTTCGAAGCGTTCGGCAGCTATCCCGTCGGCCTTCTGCGAGACATCGCACTGCTTGGCCTGGGCATTGAACTGCACCACCCTGATGTAGATATCCTGGCGGCGCTCCATGATCTCCTGCTCTACCTGAGTGAGGATGACCTCCTGCTGGGCCTTGGCCATCTGCACCTTGCCCTTTCCGAGACCCCAGTCCACGATGGGAACGCTGAGACTCAGGCCGACGATTTCCTGGTCGATAGGACTGCGGTAGGAGGACACGAAGTCGCTGCCAGTCTGGGTCAGACCGAACTGGGCTGTAAGAGTTGCGCTGAATCCGCGCTCGGCCTTGGCCTGGGCTATGGCGGCTTCGGCCTCTATGAGGCTGATCTCGTTGTTGAGGCTGAACGACGTGTTCTGCAGGCTGCGGGTGACGGCGTCCTCCTCGTTTATGGTGATGTCGGAGTGATGGGGAGGGGTGATCAGGGTAAATTCGGTGTCGTCTGTCAGTCCCAGGTAGGATCTGAGGCTGAGCATTGACTGCCGGAGTTCCACTTCCGCGCTGGCCACGGCGATATCGGCGTTGAGCAGCTGAAGCTCCATCTGCAGCAGCTCGTCCTTGGTGTAGGTGCCGATGCTGAACCTCTCCTGGGCTATGGCATAGAGCTGCTGAGTGCTCTCGTAGCGGCTGCGGGCCATCTCAAGGCTTTTCTGGCTGCGGAGCACGTTGAAAAAATATGTGGTGGCCGTTACGGCGATGTCCTCCATATCCTCGAGATATAACCGTTTGGACATCTCGTAGCGTTTGGGCTCGGTCTTCTTCTCCCATTTGAGGCGGTTGTACTGGAAGATGGGCTGCTGGTAGTAGATATTGACGGGGTTGGAGTTGTATGTGAGGTCTCCGTAGGGGGAGAACTGGTCGAAGCGGTTGAGGTATGTGTTCAGGGATATGATACCTCCGGTGAACGGGATGTTCTGGTCGATGGACAGCTGCAGGGAGTTGTTCATGTTGTCGTTCTGCACGTAGTGGGTCTCGCCGGTCTCGGCATCCTGCAGGGCCACGATGGACCGGTTGTACTGCCCGAGGTCTGCCCCGAGGTTCAGCGAAGGCAGGAACTGCGCCCTGTAGGACCGGAACTGCCAGTAGCTGCTGATGAACGAGTACCGGGCTACCAGCGCCGGCAGCGACTTGCTCTGAGCCAGGACTATCACGTCCTCCAGGGTGAATTCCCACTGCTTCGCGGCACTGTCCGGCCGGGATGCCGCAGTACTGTCCTGAGCGTGCAGCGGCACCGCTATCAATGTATTGAGGCTCAATGCAATGAGACATGTGGAAAGGGATATGCGCAGTTTTGTCATGTCGGTTATATTACGTTAAGCGGTGTAAATATAGTAATAATTTTTCTTCGTCGGTCATGCAGTAAATTATACTGTCTGTCGGATCGACATCGAACGATGTGATTTTTTTATCCGGGATGATACGGGCCACCGCCTTTCCGTTCCAGTCGAATACATGAATCTCGCTGCAGTATACACCTCCATCCTCCATCATCCCGTCCAGTGTGCGTCCTATGTATCCGGCGTATATGTACGAGTCTGTCGTTCTGAGTGTCCCGTAGCATATCTTGGTGGATCCGGATACAGGATGCCCGATGACATTTTCCCATCCGCTGTCCTGCATGGGAGAGAGGAGCATACCTTTTCCATGCATATCCAAAATCTGAACTTGGTCCGCATAGCTGTACGTCAAGCAGACCTTGCCCAGTGTCGGGTTGTAACTTAAGTTGAAGGCTGCCGTCTGCCTGTACTCCGGACTGATGTTCCTGTATATCTGCATCCCGTCCAGGGAAAGTGCGCCTTCCTCCTGCACATACAGCGAGGATATTGTCTTGCCATCGGAGTCGATGTAATAAGGATAGCTGTCATATCCGAGGCCGCATACATCCTCAATGACGTCATCGGTCCTGTCCAGGGACTCAGTTATGTTTATCTTCAGAACCTTTGAAAGTCCCGAATCGTAGAAATACGCCACGATGTCCCCGTCCTCGTATTCATATTGTCCGTTGTAGGCCGGATAGAGCACTTCCGACGGGCCGCGTCCGTGCCTCAGCATGGATTTTATGAACTTCCCGCTGTGTCGGCCGTACACATTCCAGAAATACCCTGCAGTCTGATTGTTACCGGTGACGATAAGAAGTGAGTCCACGACATACACCCCTCCTCCGCCGAATACATCCATCATCTCCCGTCCTCGGCTCAGGGCACAATCCTTTTCAAACTCCAGCCCAAAGTGTCTCTCCCCGTTAAAATATCTGTCGCTGCAGGATGCAAGAGCGAGAGGCAAAAGCAGAGTGAGCAGTGCTTTTGTTCTCATAGCCATTCGGATAAGTCGTAGCAGTACATTTTCTCGTCATCGTAACTGAGTACAGTGACAACGCCTTTCTTCGGATTACCGGTCATTGTGTCTCCGTTGATGGGAAGTCTGTACCGCTTTAATGGAGACAGCTTCCTGTCAAATACCATCAGGTATGAGCACTCGTCTTCTACGGATTCGTATAGAGCCACGATAGTATCTCCTATAAACACGATGTCGTTGAATGATCCTATTTCGCTGTCGTAAAGTCCCATATCCGGCTCTTTGGAGATGTAGACAGTGTTGAGGCGCTTCCCGTTCATGTCATGCAGGATTAAAACTTGATGACTGATGCTGTATACGGCAAACAAATTGTTGTCAGGGCTTATAGCAGAGAGGGACTGAAATGTGGGGACATAGGTGGAAGACAGTTCTACAGCCTCGTTAACTTCATCACCCCAGCCTTCAAGATAGTGTTCCTGGCCATTCTTTTCCAGAAAATAGTACCGGTTATTCTCGGCGCTGCAAATATAGCGTCCATCATCCAGTGCGCTAACGTAGCGCATTCTCTTTCCAAAGTCTTTTAGTTCCGAGATGTGCACGTCTCCGTTGTTTTTGTTCACGGATGCGTTGTAAAGCCGTCCCTTGCTCCAGTCATAGAAACAAACGTCAACTGAGTCAGTCCCGGAGGTGACTTTTGACAGCATAGGTGACAGAAACTCATTCGGGCCATTACCTTTTCTGCCAAAGCGGGTAATTTCATTGAAATTGCTGTCAAGCAGTACAAAAAAAGGTTCATCTCTGAGTCGGTAGACCCAGTATCCGTCAGTCCATGTAATGCTGGACAGAAAGTACTCAGTGGGGTTATACGGAATTTCCATGACTAGTGTGGCCTCTCCTTCCTCGGGGAAAGACTTGACAACGTCATAATCCTTGTCCGTACAAGAACTAAGTACGGACAAGGCTATGAAAGCAGCTGTTATAAAAATAAAATGTTTCATTGTACTATTTAAATTAGTTAAAATAAAGTGTCCCATAGATAAATAGGCTCAGTGCCACGTCTATAGAATTCATACGGATCCGCAGCCGGACAGAAGCAGCGGCAGGGTTACCACTGCTGCAGTCAGTATAGTTTTCATGTGTTATAATTTATCATCAATAGTGGACATATCGTAGTATCTTATCAGTTCCTCGTCGTAGTTTACTGCCATCATTAACCCGGAGTCGCTGTTTATGGCAAAATCATTCATATTCTCCACATTGTATGCTATGACCGGATTCAGGTCTCTGTCAAATACGAGCAATCTGTTTTTGTCAGCATCACCAGCCCGTTCCTCTCTGTAGAAGGCTATGAAATGTCCGTTGTAGAAACCGGCAACTTGAAAGTATGCGCTTATTTGTTCCTTAATAAGTTGTTTTTGATTGTGAAACAGGATTTTTTTATTCATCAATCTACCGTCTTCAATGGAGTGCTTGTATATTATGGGAAAGGCGAGACTGTATACGTACAGGGCCGAGCCGTTCTCGGACAGCACTTGGCTTGTCTGGTTGTCGGGAATAAACCATTCATTGTTCTCAACGACCTCATTGAATTCCTCATCCCATCCTTCAAGATATTCTGTTTTCCCGTCAGGTCCGGCAAAATAATATCTGTTGTTGTCACCGTTGCATAGGTAGAAGTTCTCTCCGAGTGGGTAAACCGCTCTCATCGGTTTCCCGAAATCTTTCAGCAGAGTAGTGCTTGTTCCTCCATCGGAAAGGCATACGGATACGTTGTAAAGCCGTCCCATGCTCCAGTCTCTTATATTGACGGAGAGGGAGTCTCCCGTGAGGGAGTTGAACCCTGAAAAGAAAGGAGTGTTGAACTCATCCGGTCCTCTTCCCTCTTTGCCGAATTTGGCAATAATATCAAGATCAGTATTAATGACCGCAAAGCAGTTTTCGCCGCCATGGACAAGCTTGCATACCCAAAGACCATCTGTGGCATAATCAATAGTCATAATGTTGGTTTTTAAGGGGTCGAAATGCACGGTTTTCACAGGCCACAGCAACTCTTCGTCCGGGAATTTGCGGATGAGTGTATTCTCCTTGTGCATGCATCCGCATGGAATGAGCGCAAGTAGGAAAATTTTTAATATGCGTTTCACTGTACTGTCTTTTTAATTAATCAAAATAAAGTGTCCCATAGAATAAATTGGCTCAGTGCCACGTCCATAGAATCCATACGGATCCGCAGCCAGGACTTTCGGTAAGTATATGGTGATGAAATAGTTTTCATGAGTAGGTCGTTTTAGTTGTGTCAAATATAACTCAAACATTTTAAAAATCAAAGGAAGTTGTTATCTTTTTCAGTGCAGAAACTCGGGCGCATGCAGTCATGGCAGTCCGTTCAGGTCAAAAAGATATACAGTCTCGTCAACGTAACTCAGGCATGCAAGGATGGATTTGTCTGTATTGAATGTCACGTAGTCTGCGGGAGGTATGGCGTAGGCGTTCTTTAGTTTCATGTTCCGGTCGAACATCATAAGGAACGATTCTACTTCACCGGAACGTACATCCATATTGCAGTATACTGCTGCTGTGTACCCGTCTCCGATATATGCTCCGGCAAAGTAATCCATTCTGTCATCGCTCATGAGTGCATCCAGATTATTCCCGATGCATATCCTATATCTCAGGCTGCCGTCATCCAGGTCATGCAGGTACAGAACCGGTACCTCCAGCCCGTATATAATGACTTGGGAGGAGTCCGGAGACAATGATTCCAGAGTCTGGATTTCCGGAATGAACAGACTGTTGTTTTCCGCTGCTTCGTGGATGTTCTCGTCCCAGCCTTCCAGAAAAGTTCTGTCACCAGTTGTTTCATCGAGCAGGTAGTACCGGTTGTTGTCCCCATTGCATAAGTAGGTGCTGTCACCCAGCCTGTATATTGCCCTCATCGAGATACCGAAGTCCTTGATAAGGCTGACCTCATATCCTTCGCTTTCGAGGTTTACCACAGTCTTATACAATTTCCCCTCGGGCCAGTCTCTTACCATGACATAGAGAAGGGAGTCCGCATCGCTTTTCTGAAGCCCGGCAAAACAAGGAACCAGCCATTCCTGCGGTCCTCGTCCAATCATGCCGAATCCGGTAACGGGCCGGAGGCGGCTGTCAAGAACGGACATGCAGTTGTCGTTTCCATGCCTGTTTGTAGTTATCCACCAGTCCCCTGCATAGTTGAGTGTGGCCATATTACATACCACAGGGTCATATCTCAAGGCCTCGTAAGCGAGTGTATCGGTACTTGGAAAATGCCTGATGACTCGTTCCTTCTGCTCACCGCAGCCTGCAAAAGCAAGACAGACAGCGGCTGTCATGAGCAGTCTACTGACCTTCCGGACTTTTGAAGGACTCGCAGCGTTCGTGTTCTCCATGGCCTATATTGTTGTATTCTTTTTCACACGTGCCGTCTTCATTGCATTTTATAACAGTGGCTCCAACTCTAAATTGGTAATCATCGAAACAATATATGTCGTCATCCTTGTCGGATTCTCTTGCAAGAAGTGCAGCATTGGCATTCAAAAACTCATCGGAGGAGACGTGTGCCAAAAGGACTGCCCCTCCGGCGCAGAGCAGCAGTGAGATGGCTGCTGCAAAAATTAACTTTTTCATAAGGTTAAAATCAAATAGTCAATTAATATTGTTTTACAGGCAGATTTGTCTTACCGCAGACATGAAGAGGTCCCACATGCTTTTCGAGACGTAGGGGTCTCCGATGAATACCGGCCTGCCGTCATTGCCTGTCAGAAAAGTGTGGAAGCGGCTGTCGTCCGGTATGAAAGAGTTGGACTCCCTCATCTGACGCATCGTGCTCTTCACGTCGTGACGGGAACCGCAGCCGGACAGAAGCAACGGCAGAGTTACCGCCGCTGCTGTCAGAAAGTACATTGTTCTCATAGCCATTCGGATAAGTCGTAGCAGTACATTTTCTCGTCATCGTAACTGAGTACAGTGACAACGCCTTCTTCAGGATTGCCGGTAAGGATGTTTCCGTCGATGGGAAGTCTGTACCGCTTTAATGGAGACAGTTCCCGATCGAATACCATCAGGTATGAGCATTCATCTTCCACTGACTCGTATAATGCCACTATTACATCTCCTAGAAACGTGATGCCGTTGAATGATCCGACATCACTGTCGTAAAGTCCCATATCCGGCTCTTTGGAGATGTAGACAGTGTTGATGCGCTTCCCGTTCATGTCATGCAGGATTAAAACTTGATGACTGATACTGTATACGGCAAACAAGTTGTTGTCAGGGCTTACATCAGAACGTGACTGAAATGTGGGGACATAAGTGGAAGACAGTTCTACTGCTTCGTTCACTTCATTTCCCCATCCTTCCAGATAGTGCTCCTCTCCATTCTTTTCCAGAAAATAGTACCTATTGTTCTCAGCGCTGCATATATAGCGTCCGTCATCCAGAGCGCGAACGTAGCGCATGCTCTTGCCGAAGTCTTTTAGTTCCGAGATGTGCACGTCTCCGTTGTTTTTGTTTACGGATGCGTTGTAAAGCCGTCCCTTATCCCAGTCATAGAAGTAAATATTCACTGCGTTAGAGTCGCTTATCACATTGGACAACATAGGAGACAGAAACTCATTCGGGCTATTACCTTTTCTACCAAAGTGGGCAATTTCGTTTAAATCCCTATCCAACAATATGAAAAATGGTTCATCTCGTAGTTCATATATCCAATATCCGTTAGCCCACGAAATATCAGCCAAAAAATATTCTGTAGGGTCATACTTGATTTCTTTTAGGAGTATGGCATCCCCCTCCTTTGGAAAAGAATGGATGGTGTAATATTCCCTTTTAGCACAAGAGTATAGCGCGAATATTGCTACTATAATCCAGAAGTATCTTTTATTCATCTTTACTATTTTCACTCTTGATTAAAGTTAAGTTGACATGTCATCATTTTTCCGATACCTGCTGCATTAATATATCTCCTACAGTCAAAGCAATAATAGAATGAATGCCCCATTTTGAATTCGGTTTCCATGAAACAATTGACAGTTATATCTGGAAGGCTCCTGCTTTCTAAGAGAGCCTCTGCATTTGCGTTCAGGAAATCATCAGAAGTGATGTGTGCCTTGATAGCTATTCCGCCTGTGCAGAGTAGGAAAGATATACTGCTGAAAATAATTAAATTTTTCATAAAAGTGATTGTTGGTTAATGATGTAATGTTGTTTATAAATAGATTTGTCTTACTGCTGCTGTTAGTAAGGTATAGTTTTCATAGCCATTCAGACAAGTCGTATACACGAATTTCCTCGTAATCATATCCGAGCATGAGAAGTATTCCTGTCTTCCGGTTGAGAGTAAAGCCTTTGTTTTCCCCTTGGAGTGAGAGTCTTGCCTTGGGATTCAGGTCTTTGTCGAATATAAGCAGCCATGAGCTGTCAGTTTCCCCCATGTCATCGGATTCGACATACATAGTAACGATGCTGTCATCGCCCAAGTATGAAGCGCCTAAATGTCCGCCCCTATATGTATCGCGATCCAAATCTTCGGGACCTTTTCCAATATAGACATTCTTGACAAGTGTTCCATCAGTAGAGTGAACCCATAAGGCAGGAGAATTCCTGTCGTTAATCAGGAGTCTCGAGCTGTCGGAATTGAAGGTTTCTGTTGACTGGATGTCAGGAATGTACCATTCCTGATTTTCCACGGCTTCGTTTATGTCATCTCCCCAGCCTTCGAAATACGTTTTATTCCCTGAGTTGTCTGTCAGGTAGTAACGGTTGTTATTGTTGCTTATTAAATATTTTCCATTTCCAAGCGGATAGTATGCCCTTGTCCATGGGGCGAAGCTGTCTGTCTCGGTTATCTTGCTTTTACCTGATTTAAGGCATACTGCAGCGATGCAGCGGCGTCCTTTGAGCAGGTCGTGTACGTAAAACTTCAAAGTATCTTCAGACACTGAAATCAGGCCCCTGAATTCAGTGCTCAGAAACTCTCCGGGCCCGTTGCCTAAGCGGCAAAGTCTGCTTATCTGGTTGAAGGACTTATCCGTGACAGCAAAACCGAATCCTGTATCACTAAATAAAGACAATAGATAAAAATCTCCGATTTCGGCAATCTCCCAGATAGGGTAGTTTACTACGTCATATTCGATTGTCTTTACTGGCCCGATACTATTTTCCACCGGAAACTTCTTGATCACTTCAAAGGAATGGTTGCTGCACCCAGGCAGCAACCATATCAACAGCATAAGGGGAATAAGCCTGTTCATCATAACTTCAGTCTGTGCCTCCTCCACCATCTATTACTACACATTCTCTTCTTTTTCCGTCCCCTTTAGCACCGGTTATTCTTTCGCATTTGCCGCAGTCATAATAAGAATCTCCAGACTTGCCGGTATGATCAGATTCTGAGTAGCAGTCGACGATATTGTAGTTCACGCCACGTGTATCAATTAGTGCCTCTGCATTTGCATCGAAGAACTCATCGGAGGAGACGTGCGCCCAGAGGACTGCCCCTCCGGCGCAGAGCAGCAGTGAGATGGCTGCTGCAAAAATTAACT
>ERZ780012.37-NODE-37-length-76854-cov-13.6435_pt1 | contig 76854 bp, 60 predicted proteins | sample MGYA00511869_ERZ780012 | MGnify/ENA primary metagenome ERZ780012 (study PRJEB29588, sample SAMEA2161608) | human gut metagenome | biome: human gut; feature: human-associated habitat; material: faeces | place: Denmark | collected 2008/2010 ... | reverse complement strand
CCGTCAAAATTCCCATGAAGAAGCGATGTAGATAGAATTATTCCGGGAATTAACGCTTATTTAAACTCGGATTAAGTCCGAGTTTTTTTGTATTATTTTTTTGAAATAGATTTGAAATATGTTAAATTATTAAAAAGAGGGTTTGGTATATGGCAAAGATAGATAATGAATTAGTCGACAAAATGAAACTTATGATAGGAGAGGATGATTCAATTCTTGTGGATGGTTCAGCCTTGATGGTAGAAGGAAGTATTGAATTCTTTAAGAACTTAATTATTGTGATGCCGAAGTTCAAAGATAAGACTTTGATAATTCCTATCGAAGGAGTAAACGCTGTCAATAAAGCTTTACAAGGCAGATTTAAAGCTAAGAAGGCAATGGCTAGTGATGTTATAAAAGAATGGCTTCAGGATGCAATTGTTTATTCTCAAAAGCCTAAATCAAATTTGATATTTGTCGGTGAATCTACCGGTGCTTTTAGTGAGAAGACAGTTCTTAATCAAGTATCTTTTCTATGTGGAGATCACAATGTATTGCTTATTACTCAAGATCAAAAAATGACAATTCAGGCTAGAAAATTAAGAGAAAAATTAAAATTAAAAGATAAAAAATTGCATTGCTGTAAAATCATGCCTGATGGTAGACTTGGCTTATATAGATTTGCTAACGACGAGAAAAATGAATAAAATATAATACGTGAATAAATTTGAATTATTAGAAAAACTTCAAGTTTCATCCGATATTGAAATTTTGGAGAAATTACCTAGTCGTTATATCGATTTATCACCGCTCAGCGATGATATTTTTTTGGGTGATGGAAGGATGATTAGAGGCTGTTATCAAATCTATGAGGTAAAGACTAATAGAGCTCATGGAATCATTAGATTTGGTGCAAAGAACAGTGTGAATGGAATCTGTCATTCTTTTATTATTTATAATCAGATGTTTTATTTGAATAGAATTGCTACAGGAAAGACTTTATTTATTGTCGGCAGATATTCTGCTAGATTCAAATCTATAGTTGTCAGTGCTGTATATGAGTTATCTTCATGGTTTGTTCAATCAGAAATAAAGCCATTCTATCGTTTGCCTGGTGGAATTGGTCAATCTTATTTTATGAATGTCATAGATAATATATTGCATTCATCATTAATGCAGTATATAGGTAACAATGTTCCTGATGAGTTTGTTAAGAAATACAGATTGATTCCTAGACGTCAAGCTTTTAAATTTGTGCACCAACCCGATGGTAAAAAACAGCTTCAAGAAGGATTGAGAACATTTAAATATGAAGAAGCTTTGGCTTATTGTATGAAGATGGAAGTCAATAAGAGACTTAGATCGATTTATAAGAAAGGTGCTCATTTATCAATAGATAGGAATAAGATGAATGCTTTGGTTAAGAAGCTTCCATTTTCTTTGACCAAAGATCAAATTCAATGCACTAAAGAGATAATGGATGATATGGATTCATCTAATGTTATGTTTAGAATATTACAAGGCGATGTCGGAACAGGAAAGACTGCTGTAGCTTTATTGAGTCTTTTTGCAAATACGATTAGAGGTGGGCAGGGTGTCTTGTTTGCACCTACGACTTCCCTAGCTATCCAGCATTACAAAAACGCCTTATCTTTTTATTCTGGATTTAATGTTAAAGTTGGGTTATTAATCTCTAATATGAAGCAATCTCAAAAGAAGAAATTATTGGAAGAATTAGCTTGTGGAGATATAGATGTTTTGATTTCCACACAAGCCGGAATTGAAAAGGGTGTTACATTTAAAAAATTAACTTTATCAATCATAGATGAGCAGCAGCAATTCGGTGTCGATCAAAGAATGACCATGATGAAAAAAGGTGATTATGTCGATACTTTGATGATGTCTGCTACTCCTATTCCTCGAACTATGTCTAGAATCGTATTTGGCGATCTCGATATATCAGAATTAAAAGAATTTCCTAAAGGAATAACAAGACATGTAGATACTAAGGTTGTGAATAGCCAAAGCCAACTTATTTCCAAAGCTATAAATAGGGCTTTGGAAATAAAAAGACAAGTCTTTGTAGTAGTCCCTAGAATTGATGGTGATGAAGAAGATGAATCGAATAAATTATCAGCTAAAGAAGTATATGATGATTATGTGAAGGAATATGGTGAAGATAAAGTTCAACTGCTACATGGGCGAATGAAGAAGGATGATCAAAATGAAGTATTGAACAAGTTTAGAAATAATGAAAAACCTATATTGATTTCAACATCGATAATAGAAGTCGGGGTTGATGTGCAGGAAGCTTGTCTAATGATAATTTATTCGGCAAATTATTTTGGATTATCAGCATTGCACCAATTGCGTGGAAGAGTCGGAAGAAATGGAAAGAATGGTCTCACTTTATTGGTCTATGATGGAGATGATGATCAAGCGATAGATAAATTGAATTATTTAGCTACGCATACAGATGGATTTGATATCAGCCAATACGATTTGAAGAGCAGAGGCGCTGGTGATTGGGCAGGTACTGATCAATCCGGACATGATGGTTTATCAGTAATCAATTTTGACAAGGATAGAAAAATATTCGAATGTGCTATGGAAGATGCTAAGGAAATATTAGATAATGCCAATTCGAATGAAGGATTTAATTTGTATAAAAAGAAAATAATACACGACGAGAACTTAGAAAAGATATTAGTCTAATAATGATTGCTGATAATAGAAGGCTAAAGCGATAGTTTTAGCGTCTGTAATTCTTCCATCCAAACACATTTTTATGAACTCTTTTGAATCTACAGTTATCAATTCAATGAATTCATCCTCATCCCTATGGATGTTTCCTTCTTTTAAATTTTTGGCAATGAAAAGTGTTATATCTTCAGTCGAATACGCGCAGGCTGGATAGATTTCTCCTACTTTAATCAATTCAGATGCTTTAAGACCAGTCTCTTCTTCTAATTCTCTTTTAGCTGTGTCTTCTATGCTTTCACCATCATTTGCTTTTCCTGCCGGTACTTCAATGTATTCTTTGCTAATAGGATATCTATATTGTTTTTCTAAGATGATTTTTCCTTGATCTGTGATAGGCAGAATAGCAGCGGCTTTGCAATGAATAACGTATTCTCTAGTTGTTTTGTCATTGTTTGGACAGAGAACTTCATCTTTGTATACTTTTAATAGTTTTCCATCAAATACTTTTGTGGATTTAATTTTTTCTTCTTTTAAGTTCATAATATGGTCTTGCTTCCTCATTTAAAGATTATAACCTTATTCTCATTCCTGAGTATTTGATATACTAAATACTGCTTGAAGGAGGTAGTTATAAATATGAAGATTGCAGTGGATATGATGGGTTCAGACCTCGGCCCAGTTGAATTATCAAGTGGAGTTAAAACTTTTCTAGATAAAAAACAAGATGTGAATTTAGTGTTGTTTGGAGATGCTTCAAAGTTAGAAGATTTCAAAGATAATCCCCGTGTAGAAATTGTTAACACTACTGAAATTGTTCCGATGGAAGTATCTCCTTTGGAATTTTTGAGAATGAAAGATTCTTCTATGATTCAAGCTTTGAAAAGAGCTAATATGGATCAAGAGATCGAAGGTGTTGTATCAGCTGGGTCAACTGGTGGATTCGTCACAGGTGCCACATTGATTCTTAAAAATATTCCGGGTGTTCCCAGAGCTGGATTGACTGGTCCTTTCCCAACTAAAGTAAAAGGAAAGAGAACTGTTGTTTTGGATATTGGTGCCTCTAACCATAACACTGGAGAGGAATTGGTTTGTTTTGCTAAACTCGGATATTTATATTCAAAACTAATTTTAGAAAATGAAAATCCTAGTGTCTATTTGCTCTCAAACGGAGTAGAGAAAGGGAAAGGTTTGGAGGAGACTACTAAAGCTGACGAGTTGCTCACCAATATGAACTTCCATGGCTATATGGGAAGATGTGAAGCAAGAGAAGTGTTGGATGGTGAACACGATGTCATAGTCACAACTGGATATCCTGGAAACATTTTGCTCAAGACTATTGAAGGAACAGCAAAGATGATGGGTTCTTTGTTGAAACAAGCATTTAAAAAGAATTTATCTACTAAGATGGGATATCTTTTAGCAAAAAGTGGAATCCAAGATATGATGAAGACTATGGATTCTAAAGAATTAGGTGGAGCCATGTTATTAGGTGTCAATAAAGTTGCAGTAAAAGCTCATGGCAATTCTAACGGATATGCTTTCTATAATGCTTTAAATGTGGCATATAAGATGATTTCATCTGGTCTTATTCCTGCAATTAAAAAGGAGATGGAAGATGAAAGATAAGCCTACGTTAGATACGACGACTCCTCTTCCTGAAAATCAGTCTCCAATCGATGGTTCTTTTCCAGAACAAAAGCCTAGAAAATTCGATACTTTGCGCGAATTGATTCTTTCATTGGTTCCTGAGGCTAAGAGGATGAAATTATATGAAGAAGCTTTTACCCATTCTTCATATTCAAACGAGCATCGCGATAGTTCAAGTTATGAAAGATTAGAATTTTTAGGGGATGGTGTTTTAGATTTGGTTGTTGGTGATCTTGTTTTTAGAGCACATAAAAAATATACACCAGGCAAATTATCTAAATTAAGATCTTCTATTGTCGAAGGAAGAAATCTTACAGAGATTGCAATAAAGCTTGGATTTGCTCCATATGTAAAATTTTCCAATGGAGAGAAGAAAAATGCCCAGTATCATGGACATATCTTTGAGGATGTCTTCGAGTCATTTATCGGTGCTATGTATTTGGACTTAGGGTATGACTACGCCTATGAATTTATTTCAAAGACAATGGCTGAGTATGTGAGTGGAGCAGAAACAGCGGGTGAAAGAGATTGGAAGAGCGATCTCTTGGAAGAAATCCAAAGTGAATTTAAGACTTTGGTTGAATTTGAAATAGTTAAAGAATCAGGAATTAATACTGATAAGACATTTGAAGCAGTTGCAAAAGTCAATGGAGTTATTTTAGGAACTGGAATTGGACATAACAAGAAGCAAGCTGAAACCGAAGCTGCTAAAGAAGCTTTGTTGTCCAGACAAAGGAGCAATTGATTATGGGACTTATAAATTGGTTAAAACAAAAAATATTTCATAAGAAGGATGAAGATAAAAAAGAAGTAAAGCCTGTAGAACCAGTTGAGGAAAATCTCAAATCTGAAGAAGCAAAAGACAAAACTTCAGGTGAAAGTGTTGCCGAAAAAACTTTAGAAGGAAATAAGGTCGACGAGGAACCTATATTTGAAGCTAAAAAAGAGGAAATAAAAGAAGAATCTCTTCAACCGGAAGTTGTAAAAAAAGAACAATCTGTAGAGCAATCAATCGAAGATAAAGTTGAAACTAAGGAAGAACCTGTAGTCGAAGAAAACACATTAGAGGAATCAGTTCAGCCTGAGGTTAAAGAAGAGCCAAAAATTGAGGAACAGCCAGTTGAAGAAAACAAAGTAGAAGATAATTCATCTATCAAAGATGAAGAAAAACAAGAGCCTTCAAAGGAAGATAAGCAGTCTAGTTTTGAAGAACCTGTAATTCAAAACAATACTGATGGGATTGAGAATAATAATGAATTTGAATATTCAAATCCTTTATTGGATTTGGTGCTTGAAGATAAACTTGAAAAGAAAGAATCTAAAGTAGAAGTAAATGATGAGCAACCAATCGAAGACAAAGCTGAAACTAATGAAGAACCTATAGTCGAGAAAGAATTATCAGATGAACCTGTTCAACCTGAGATTAAAGAAGAGCAACATGCTGAAGAAAATAAGGCAGAAGAAAAAGAAAATGAAGAAGATAAAGATGAAGTAATAGAAGAAAAAGAAGAGCAAACAAAAGAGGCTGAGCAAGTCAATTCTACTGATGAACCAGTGATTGAGAAGAAAAATGATGAAGCTACAACCAAAAAAGTTGAAGTTGATCACGAAACTAAGATTTATAATTTGGGTTTAGCTAAATCTCGCGAAGGGTTTGGCGCAAGATTGAATTCTATCGCAAACAAATATAAAGAAGCTAATAGCGATTATTTCGATGACTTGGAACGTTGCTTAATTGAGGCTGATGTCGGTGTTAATTTGACGATGTCAGTTTTAGATGAAACTGAAAAGATGGCAGCTTCTCAACACTTGGATAATCCTAAAGAAATCAATGATTTGTTAGTTGATAATTTGTTTATGAATTACGCTAAATCTGGTGATTCATTCCAAACTGAAATTAAATTTGATCCAGAGAATCCAACTGTTCTTTTAATGGTTGGTGTCAATGGAACAGGAAAGACTACAACAATTGCAAAATTAGCAAAGCATTATAAAGAACTTGGAAAGAAAGTTTTGTTGGTAGCTGCTGATACTTTCCGTGCTGGAGCAGTCCAACAATTATCTATTTGGGCTAATAGAATAGGTGTAGATATTTTTGAAAGAGGACAAGGTGCTGATCCCGCATCTGTTTGTTTTGATGCTATAAAGAAAGCAATCAATGATAAATATGATTTGGTGATGGTTGATACAGCCGGAAGACTTCATACTAAGGATTATTTGATGGCGGAGCTAGGAAAGGTAAACAGAGTCATTAAGAAGGTCCTTCCTGTGGCACCTCAAGAGATTTGGCTTGCTTTGGATGCAAACACAGGACAAAATGGAGTTCAACAAGCTAAAGTTTTTAAAGAAGTGACTCCTTTGACTGGTGTTGTAATAACCAAGATGGATGGCACATCTAAAGGTGGAATCATTTTAGCAATTCGTGATCAACTCGGTGTACCTGTTAGATTTATTGGATTAGGTGAACATGAGGATGATCTTCGTGAATTCGATTTGGATAGATACCTCTATGCTTTGTTAGTCGGGGAAGATGAGAATTTCGAGGAATAGATATGGAGTCGCTTGAAAACAATACATTGATAGCAACTCTATTATCCATTTATGGGAATCTTTTAGGAAAGGCTGAACTTAGAAGAGCAGAGAAACATTATTTTGATGATTTATCTATTGCAGAGATTGCACAAAATGAAAACACATCTAGAAATGCAGTATATTTATCTTTGAAATCAGCCAAGAAAAAGCTCGAATATTTTGATAAAGTATTAAACCTAAGAGAAAAAGAGAATAAGACTATTGAACTACTTGATAGAATAGACGAGATTGATGAAACTGGAAAGACTAAAGACTCTATAAATGAAATAAGGAGGATATGGACACATGGCATTTGAAAACTTAACTGATAAGCTATCGGGAATATTCAAAAAGTTAAAAGGTCAAGCGACATTAACTGAGAAGAATATGGACGATGCATTTAAAGAAGTGCGTATCGCCTTGCTCGATGCTGATGTAAATTATGACGTTGTCAATCAATTCATGGATGAGGTCAAGAGTGAAGCTATAGGTCAAAAGGTTTTGACTAAGCTGTCTCCTGGGCAACAGCTTGTCAAGATTGTTCATGATAAGCTCGAAGCATTACTCGGTGGTGGTGACAACGATGTCACATTTAATTCTGGAAAGCCTACAGTCATAATGATGGTAGGTCTTCAAGGAACAGGTAAAACTACAACAGCTGGAAAGTTAGCAAATCTATATAAGACAAAGATGAAGAAGAAAGTTCTTCTCTGCGCCGATGATACGCAACGTCCTGCCGCTATAGACCAGTTGAAGACTTTAGCTGATTCAATCGAAGTAGACTGCTATATCGATAGAACAGGAACAAAGCCTCCTTTGATTGCAAAGGCAGCTTTTGATAAAGCTAGAAATGAGAAATATGATGTTTTGATCATCGATACAGCTGGTCGTCTTCAAATCGATGAACCTTTAATGGATGAACTTAAAGAGATTCAAAAGATAATACCTGTAGATGAAACTTTACTTTTGGTAGATGCTATGTCGGGTCAAGATGCCGTCAATGTCGCTACAACCTTTAATAAAGAAATTCCATTGACTGGTTTGGTCATGTCTAAACTCGATGGTGATGCTAGAGGCGGTGCTGCTCTCTCCATTAGAAAAATGACGGGAGTTCCTATCAAATATGCTGGTGTTGGAGAAAAGATAGAAGATTTAGAGAATTTCCACCCTGATAGAATGGCGGATAGAATTCTTGGAATGGGTGATGTTTTGACTTTGATTGAAGATATTCAAGCAAAGATAGATGAGAAACAAACAGAGAAGACTTCCAGACGTTTGATGAATGGTCAATTTGATTTGAATGATCTATTGTCTGTCATGAAACAAATGAAGAAGTTAGGCTCTCTTTCCAAAATTTTAGGAATGATTCCTGGAATGCCTAAAATATCACAAGAACAAATGGATTTCATTCAAACCGAATTAAGAAATTATGAAATCATTATCAATTCCATGACTCCTCAAGAAAGAAAGAAGCCTGAAATTATTAAAGCTTCTAGAAAATCTAGAATTGTAAAAGGCTGTGGATTATCCAATCAAGAAATAAATAGATTGCTAAATAGATATGACGCTATGAAGAAACAACTTCCTCAGATGAAAGGCATCATGCAAATGGGCCAGATGGCGAAGATGTTCAATCAAAATCCATCAGGAAGATAAACGATGATTAGCTAGAAAACATCTTTGTTTTCTAGTTTTTTTATAAATAAACCTTGATATTTTAAATCAATAGTGATATTTTCATTAAGCTTAAAAGAAAGGTGGTGATTACTTTGCCAAAGACAGTAGTAAGAGATGGCGAATCATTCGATGATGCAATGCGTCGCTTCAAGCGTAACGTCAACAAAGCTGGCGTCCTCGCAGATTACAAGCGTCATACAGCTTATCTCAAGAAGGCTCTTCGTCGTAAGATGAAGTCCCAACAGGCTCGCCGTCGTCACTAATCACGGCTACCACCTAACCTCTAGTCATTGAACTAGAGGTTTTTATTTTTAAAAAACACATCTTTCGATGTGTCACTTATTAGATTCTATTTCAATTTCTTTAAGAATCAGCAATTCTTCTTTGGTGAATTTTCTATGTGCTAACAAATCAGGTCTTTTTTCCAAAGTTAACTTAAGAGCCTGTTTAAGTCTCCATTTTCTTACTTTATCGTGATCACCATCGAATAAAATCTCAGGAATCTCTTTCCCATCATAGACTTTTGGATACGTGTACTGAGGATATTCTAAAAGCCCATCGCTGAAGCTTTCTTCTTCTGTTGATAACTCTGTTATCGCTCCTGGCAAAAGTCTCGTTATCGAATCAGATAAGACTAAAGATCCAATCTCTCCACCGGTCAAAATATAATCGCCTATTGAGATTTGCTCATCCACATAATCTTCGAATCTAGAATCAATTCCTTCATAATGACCGCAAACAATTGTTATATCATCGATGGATTTAGATAATCTAATAGCATCTTTTTGTGTATATGTATGTCCTTTTGGTGACATCAAAATTTTATGTGTGCTCATAAGATTGTTTTTGTTTAGACAATCCATCAAAGGCTCTAGTCTCATTATGAGACCAGCTCCTCCTCCTGTGGGCCTATCGTCGACTCTATGGTTCTTATCTAAGGAATAATCTCTTATATTTATAATCTTAAAATTAACAGCATTTTTTGATATAGCTCTTTTGATGATAGAAGAGTCCAAAAATCCATCGAAGAATGATGGGAATAGGGTCAATATTGTGATTGTCTTCATTTAAGAGCCTCTTCACCTAATTCAGTCAATTCGACTTTACCAGGTGTCAAGCTAGGCATCTTACAGAACACGTCAGTTAAAAGAGGCATATAACGAGAGGTGGTGTCAGACATGGTGATTACGAAGTAATCTCTAGTATTGATTTTTACTACATCCTTCACTGTTCCTACTTTTTCGCCTTTAGTATTTATGACATCTCTCCCAATTAATTCATCGATGTAAATTGTTCCTGGTAAGGCTTCGACATCAGCATAAATATCTTGATGAATAAATTGAAGTGAATCGTTGATGTCTTCAAATCCTTCGATAGAAACTATAGCTGTACGAAGACCGGGTTTGATTCTACATTCGGTGATTTTGTATTCTTTCCCCTTAATTTCAATTGAATTTCCTTCTTTGAATCTGATTTCAGGACAGTCTGTGAATAAGACAACTTTTAAAGCCCCTCTCAATCCGAATGTGTTGACTACTTGCCCAATTAATTTACGTGCCATATTTTAAACTCCTCAATGTTGATTATTATAATATGAATAACTTTTATAATACATAAGAAAAGCCACCTTTCGGTGGCAACCCTCGGAGATACAGCTCTTATTTGCTCCTGGAATTGGTATCAAATTTCAATGATATCTTTTTTCTTTGGGCTTTTGGAGAGACGTTGACGATAGCTCTTAATGAGTTTGATATTGCGCCGTCCCTACCGATGAGTTTTCCTATGTCATCGTTGTCACAAAGAATCAAATAAGACTGTGATTTCCTTTCATCTTGTGTCAATGTCACAGAGATGCTTTCGGGATGAGATACAAGAGGAATGCATAGCTTCTTTATATCTTCAGATAAATCAATCTTTTCTTCTTCCATGCTTTCCTCCTTTCAAGAATCTAATTACTTAGTTTTCTTGGCTTCAGCTTTTTGAGCCAAGAACTTTGCATAGACACCTTGCTTCTTCAAAAGTGTCTTTACAGAATCGGAAGGGATAGCTCCACGGAGCAACCACTTGATAGCGAGCTCTTCGTTGACGACCAATTGAGAGTTCTTTCTCTCAAGAGGATCATAATGTCCGAGATCGTCCAAAGATTCAGCGTGAGGTGTACGTCTTGAATCGGAAACAACAATACGATAATAGGGTGAGTTACGACGTCCTATACGTGCAAGTCTAATTTTAACCATAAGATAAGTTCTCCTTAAATGCTGCATTAATATAGTCTTATCATTAATCTCTGTCAAGTGTTTTTGCTTTACAGCATAAAAATATTTTTGGGTTTTGCTTTGCTTTGACTTTTTGTTCTTGTTGAAATTAACTGTTGTCTTTAAAATAGCTTTGAAAGTTGAGATTGTGTAAAATGGAAAAACAAGAAAGAGAGCCTGTTTGGGTACCTATTCATAAATTGCTAGGAAAAGTTCCAGGTGGAAGAATTATAATTCCTTTGATTATAGGTTCTATTATAGTTACTATTTGTGATGCATGTGGAGTTAAAGATCCTTGGGGACAAGTCGGTTCACCATCACTCTATCTTTTCTCATCTAAAGGTATAACTATTGTTTTAGGTTTTATGTTGCTCTTTACTGGAACACAAATCGATGTTAGAAAGATGAAGTCGATGTTAGGAAGAGGATTCCCGTTACTCGTTCTTAGACTAGGAATAGCTTATGGACTGTCGTATCTTTTCTTCTTTCTTACTAAAAATTATGACTTTATGTGGATTGGAATATCATTCGTAACATTTACATCTTGTCTTACATCTACGAATGCTGGAATGTTTATGGGTTTAGTAAATCCATATGGTGATGATGCTGATTATTCATATTTTGGATTGCTGTTGTTGACTGCTCTTCCAGCATTTCCAATGCTTTTGATTCAAGGAAGCACAAGTGGTGGAATTGATTATATGTCTATGATTTCAATTCTTCTTCCTATTTTGTTTGGAATGTTACTTGGAAATTTAGACCCAAGTATTAGAAAAGTATTTAAACACGGAAACGATGTCGTTATTCCATTTTTGGGATTCCAATTTGGATCTGCTATCAAGCTTGGAACAGCTGTTCAAATGATTCCTCAAGGATTGTTTTTAATCGTTTGTTGGTACATATTGGGTGTTCTTCCTAGCATGTTGATGGAAAGATATGTTTTGAAGAGACCAGGCTATATCTCTATGGGCTGCTCTGCCATGGCAGGTGTTGCATTATCTATTCCTGAACTTGTTTATGAAAGAAATATATTCCCTAACTTTGACTCAGTAGCATTAGACAATTCTTTAGCTTCCTTAGCTTTGGTTTTGGTTGTAACTTCTATTCTTTGTCCTATTCTTACTGAAAATAACAATAAGTATTATTACAAACATCATAAAGAAGTTTGTGAAAATAAATTTCCAAGTTTGTCTGACTATGTGGAGAAAATGCTCGATAGAGATATGATGAACTCAGAAATGAAGAGAATTAAGAAAGCTAAGAAATATTTGGCAATGTCAGATTATTCATTACTTTCTAAAGAGCAAAAGAAAGAATATAAAAACAATTTAAAGAAAGAACGTGTTGAATCTAGAAAAAAGACTAAGGAACTTCTTCTTTCCATGCCTAAAAAACAACGCTCTATATTCGTTAGACAAAGAAAGTTAGACAAAGAGGATGAACAGCTTTTTGAAGAAGAAGTTTACGCTTTTATGGCTAAGAGAAAAAATCAGTGTCTTACAATGACTGGTCTGTTGGAAGGTGAAGCTTTAATAGAGGCTTATGATAAGAATCCTTTGTTAGATAGTGAAAGAAAGAATTTAGTAAAGAGATTGAAGAAAGAAAATTCGCAATTGACTTTGATTTCTTATTCGAAACGTGAACTAGCAATTAGAGCTGTAGAATCTTACGATATAGCAAAAACCGAATATATAGAAAAATAATATTAAATCTTGAACAAATGAGTGAAAAAGTGGAGAGAGTAGGCATTCGCCCTTTCTCTACCCTTTTAAACTCGATAAAAAAGAAGTAGAATACAAGCGATTTTTGGAGGTGGCATATTATGAACGCATATCAATTTTCTACAATGAATGCCTTGATGTTGGGGCATTATGAAGCAGCAGAAAAGGTAAAAGATGCCTTGGAACATGGTTTAGTTGGAATTGGTACCTATGAAGGGCTCAATGGTGAAGCGATAATAATTGATGGATGTGCATATAATGGCCTTCCTGGTGGTGAAATTAAGCAGATGGATGTTGAGACTGGAATGGCTTTTGGAATTGTAGCTCCAGTACAAATGATGGGAACAGTTTTTCAACAAAAATCCGTTTTGAATTTAGTAAGCCTTAAAGAGAGAGCTGATGAAGTTCGTAAAGCTGAATGTAAGTCTGATAATTTTATTTGTTTTGCTAGAATTGATGGTGTTTTTGATAGTGTCACTGTTCGTTCTTGTAATCAGCAAAATGAGCCTTATGCTCCGATGTATGAAGTTGCAAAAAGCCAAGTCGAAACAACTAGAAATGATGTTGAAGGAACACTTATAGGATTTTGGTTCCCTAAGTATATGGAGTCTATCAATCTACCAGGATGGCATTTCCACTTCATTTCTGCTGATAGAAAGACATTTGGTGGTCATTGCTTAGAATGTTCCCTTAAGAGTGGATTGATTGGTGGAAAAAAGATAACTGGTCTCGATTTAAGGTTGCCTGAGGATTCTTCTTTTGAAAAGATGGATTTCAATCAAGACTTAAGAGAAAAGACTGCTTCGGTAGAAGGAAAAAGCCAAAAACAAAAATAAGAATATGAGTAAAAAATGCTGATTGCGAAGATCAGCATTTTTTGATTGAAATACAAATTCTTTTGAAATAAAAAATCCGAGGAATAACCCTCGGATAATTTGCTCTGAGATTACTTGGTCTCAGGTGCGGGTTCAGCTTTAGCTTCTGCAGGAGCTTCTGCTTTAGCAGCAGCTTCCTCAGCAGCCTTCTTTTCAGCCTCAGCCTTAGCAGCAGCTTCTTCAGCGGCCTTCTTAGAGATGGCACGTTGTTCTTCAAGAGCTTTCTTTTGCTCTTCGCCCATAAGAATCTGCTTGATTCTTGCACCTTTTCCGTGACGATTACGTAAGTAGTAAAGCTTCTTACGTCTCACCTTACCATGCTTGGCGACTTCGATGAAGACGACATCAGGTGAGTTGAGGAGAAAGGTACGCTCGACTCCGACTCCTGCGGATTCCTTACGAACTTTGAACGTCTTGGAGACACCTGCACCACGAATTGAGATGCAGACACCTTCGAAAACCTGTTGACGTTCCTTGTTGTTCTCACGAATTTTCACGGAGACACGGATAGTGTCACCAGTGTTGAAGTGGGGAAGATCCGGACGAATCTGAGTGGCTGTGATCTGTTGAACTAATTGTTTGTTCATGATCATTACCTCCTAGTAATGTCGCTGCCTTTTGGATGGGTTCACAGGGATTCTTAATCGCACCTGGCGGAGCCAGACAGCATGCGAAAGATATACTCTCGCGAAAAAAGAATATACTACATATTAGACCTAAAAAGCAAATGTTTTTTTCGAATAAGAGAAATTAGCGTATAAAAGAAAAAAACTGATGAGCAAGAGGCCCATCAGTCAATCTTATCTTATCTCAAATAGTTCTCCCTAATAATTTTTATATCTTCCTCAGTGGTGCTTAATATTTGTTTGCAATAACCTATGATTCCACCATAAACTTCATCTATGGTGTCTAATGCTGATTTGAGCCAACACTCTCTTACTCCTGTAATTGCAACTAATCCTTCGAGAAGATTCTTATTAGAAAAGTTATTTTCTTCTAGGAATTTTCTTCTTTCATCTGCTTTAGCTTTGGTGTAAATATTGGTCATCAAATAATCTTTCATAATGTCTTCTCTTTTGACACCGAGAACTTCTAAAATCAAAGCGGCCATGAATCCAGTTCTATCTTTTCCGTCCTTGCAATGGAACAAAAGTGAACCCTCTTTATTGTCACGACACAATTCTAAGAATTTCTTTTGACTTTCAATTGCTTCTTTATGAGTAAAGTAAGCGTGATTTGATTTTTGCATCGCTTCGTCGACGTCACCATCATCGCTCATAAAGTATATAAAGTCTATTAGACCATCGAGTCTTCCATCACTCAAATGATATTGAGTATGATGATCTACCATTTGTTTTTGACTATTGTTATGAAGAGATAATCTTATGAATTCACATCCAGGAATCATAACATCAGAATCTCTTTTAATTTCATCTTCACTTCTCAGATCTATATCCCATTTAGGATTGTAGTTATCTACTAAAAAATTGATATCTTTTTTAGTTAATTGACTCAAAGAATCTGTTCGTATCAATCTATTGAAAACTATATGTTTTCCTTCAAAACCTTCGTATCCACCTAAATCTCTTGTATTAATAGTTCCTTCTAAATTTATTCTTTTGCTTAGTTCCATTTATTTTCTTTTCCTACCGGTTAGATATTTTAAGATTTGAAGAAAGAAAATACAAATGGGTTAAGAAATAACAAATAGATGAGCTAAAAAGAGATGGCTGTCTTTTCAGGCTCGATAGAAGTGATATTGTTCAATATTAAATTAGCATCGAGAATTCTTGATTTAACTTCTCTATATTTTCCGTTTACAGAAAATCCCATCTTGAATATTTTTTGCTCTGTAATAAAACTTACAACTTGATTTTTTAATTCCAAGGAGTATTGCATTAAATCCAACATTGATACTCCTACTTTTTGACCTTCTACTTCAAAAACATAGCAAATGTTTTTTAACATGGTAGTAGGATTGAAAGGACCATCATCAATATATTTAAATCTAAAAGAAGTAGAATATTCGTATTCACCAGTTTCTGGGTTCTTTTTTCCTCTCCAGCCTATTTTTTTAACACCATTGTTCGTATTCTTTATCGAATATTTTGTATAAGCCTCACTATCAGATTCTTTCTTACCTAATTTGTTTCTAACTATTAAATGCATATTTTCGTTTAAGATGGGGTTCTGGTAGTAGGTACAAAGAGTTTGATAGTCATAAGAATAAAATTGATCTCTCACCTCTTTATCTACTTCAATAGAACCTCCAGTTGTTTCTACTAATACGCTTGCTGTTTTTATATCTTGACCCACTGTAGTAATGGATGGATATGAATAAGTGAGTGTTAATTTTTCAACAAAGTCTAAAGTGATTGAAGCATTTATTTTCTCGTCGCTTTCTGCATATAAAGTGATTGTGATTTGTTTTAAGAAAGGTTTGTTGCATCCGATTTTTATACTTCCTACTTCATGATTGATAGTTAGAATACCTGAATCAGGAACCTCGCTTTGCCCTGTGTAGTTTATCTTATATAGAACTCTATCAGTAACATCTTCGCCAAATTTATAATTCACAATTTCTTCCCCATATTTATAAAGAGAATCGTTTGCTGCTTTCTTCTGGATTCCAATGATACTTATTCCATTCTCTTCTTTGATTGACGAATCCATCGGAGAGTCGTCTTCATTATCTTTTTTTGAAACATTATTGCTAATCCAATGATACTGGTTTTCAGTGACACCTACAACAGTTCCGATTAACGTGAAGCCTAGAACACCTGCTAGAATTCCTTTTGCAAGCTTGCTTTTAAATAATCCTTTTTTCTTCTCATCTTTTTCTCTTTTCATGTTTTTAATCCTTTCTATAGATTTATTAGTGATGCTTACTCATCCCTAATCAAACAATATGTGCTGGTAAAGAAAAAATATGATCAAAATTTTTAATTTCTAACTGATTTCTTTGCTGTTGCTTATATTTCCTAACCTATTTATATAATTACAAAGAAAAAAGCTTGACTATTGAAACTGAAGAGCGTATGATTCTTTTTGCTTAGCGGCTTTTTGCACGCTTTTTGTGATTAAAAGCTGATTAAGCACGTGGGAGACATGAGTCGAACCACGTCACGGAAATTGGAGGAAAACTACCGTGGCAAAGAAAATTATGCGTGCTATGACTATCACAGTCATGGCTGGACAGGCTAGCCCTGCCAAACTCGGTCAGAAATTAGGACCTTTCGGAATCGGTGCTAAGTTCTGCCAAAAGTTCAACGCTGACACCGCTGAACGCAAGGGAGAATTAGTCCCTTGCATCCTCACCATTTATGAGGATCGTACTTTTGATTGTGCTTATAAGACACAACCTGTCACATTCCTTTTGAAGCAAGCTACTAAGCTTGAGAAGGGTGCTGCTACTCACAAGACTGCAGTTGCTCACATCTCTTATGCTGAAATCGAAAGAATTGCTAAGTACAAACTTCCTGACCTCAATGTCAAGGATGAGCAAGCTGCCATCAACTGTGTTCTTGGTACTGCCAAATCCATGGGCATTGCTGTCGACAAGTAAAGGAGATCACTAAAATGGCAAAAAGAGGAAAGAAGTATAACGAAGTCGCTAAGCTCATCGACAGAACTAAGAAGTATTCTGTTGCTGAAGCTGTGGCTTTAGTTAAGAAAACAGCTATCGCCAAGTTCGATAGCACTATCGATGTAAGCTTCAAGCTTCACCTCGATACAAAACAACCTGATCAACAGCTCCGTGGAACTATTGTTTTGCCTAATGGAAATGGTAAGACCAAGAAAATCTTGGCTTTGACCAACACTCAACAGGCTCAGGCTAAGGCAGCTGGTGCTGACTTTGTCGGTGCAGCTGATATGATTGAGAAGATTCAAAAAGAGAATTGGTTTGGTTACGATATCATCGTTGCCACTCCCGACATGATGGGTCAAATTGGACGTCTTGGACGTATCCTCGGACCTAAAGGATTGATGCCTAACCCTAAGACTGGAACAGTCACCATGAACATTGGTTCAGCTATCACTGAAATCAAGAATGGTAAGGTTGCTTATCGTACTGATAAGGATGGTAATATTCAACTCACCTTCGGTAAGGCTAGCTTCACCGAAGAGAAACTTGCTGAAAATCTTCGTGTCGTCATCAATCTCGTTCTCTCAATCCGTCCTTCTTCTGTGAAGGGTGTCTATGTGCAGGGCTGTGCTATCAGCTCCACTATGGGTCCTTCCGTAAGTGTGGACGTCAACGCTCTCTAATCTGAGCGTTCTAACTCTAAATCGGGCATTACAGCATACCGAAGACAGCGACGGCGAGAAAGCTTAATAATGTCGCCTAGGTCATGCACCTAAATTGATAAAAAGTATGTTGATTGCCATATATTGTCGATACGATTCGATACGTGGATTCAGGAGGTCATGAAAAGTGAATCCTAACACACTTAAAGCTAAGCAAGCTGAGGTCGAGGAATTAAAGACCCGTCTTGCAACCGCCAAATGCACGATCATCCTATCCTATGACGGAATCAATGTTACTAACTTTAACTCTTTGAGAATCAAGCTCAGAGAGTGCAAAGTTGATGACAAGCCTGTCAAGGCCGGTGTCGAAGTCCGCAAGAATACTCTTGTAAGAAGAGCTCTTGAGGCCGAGAACGATACTGAGCTTGAGAAGCTCTTGACTGGTTCCAACGCTTTGATCACTTGTGATGATCCTTTAGCTGCTCTTTCTGTAGTGACTGAGTTTGCTAGCAAGAACAAGAAGAACACAAAGATCAAGGGTGGACTTGTCGAGCATGTATTCCTTAATGAGGAAAAGATGGCAGAACTTGGCAAAGTCGGAAGCAGAAATTCATTATATTCACAATTGCTTTCCGTCCTCGAAGCCGGTATGCGTAATCTTGCTTTGGACATCAAGTCTATTGCCGAGAAGAAGCAGGGTGAAGCTGGAGAAGCTGCAACCCCTGCTGCCTAGTCGAGTCGAAAGCCATAGGAGGGTAATTAATTATTATGGCACTTTCTAAGGATGACATTATCAATGCTCTTGAGAGCATGACCGTTGTCGAGCTCTTCGACTTGGTCAAGGCTATTGAGGAGAAGTTTGGCGTCAAGGCTGCTGCCGCTGTCGCCGCTGCTCCTGCTGCTGGTGCTGCTGCCGCTGAAGGTCCTTCAACCGTCAACGTCACTGTCACTGCTATCGCTGGTTCTAAGGTCGCCGTCATCAAGGCTGTCCAAGGAATCACTGGAAAATCTTTGATGGACTCCAAGAAGCTCATCGATACACTTCCTGCAGTTATCAAGGAAAAGGTTCCTACTGCTGAAGCTGAAGAAATCAAGAAGACTCTTGAAGCTGCATCTGCAACTGTTGAACTCAAGTAGTCCTTCTCTTTCGTTAATTCCACTAAAGTATTAGTCTCCGCCCATTCCTTTTTATAGGGAATGGGTGTTGTGATGTAAAGGGGACAAGTCGGTTTAAGGGGTGTGTAGCGCATGGCACAACCCTTCTATCGACAACCGCACGAACTAAATTGATAGAGAGGACCAAAAATGGCTGAAAATTACAGTGAAAAAGATGAATTAAATCAATCCACTTCTGTCGAAGACATAATTGGAAATTATCCCCGCTTGAATAATGATCGTATTAATTTCTCGAAGGTTTCGGGTGCTTTAGAGTTACCTAATCTTTGTGAAATTCAATTGAATTCTTTCAAGTGGTTTATGGATAAGGGAGTTAGAGAAGTTTTGGAAGACTTCTTCCCTATTGGATCTGTTGATCCTAAGTTGAAGCAAGAAGACAATAGTAGCGATAAGAAAGAAATCAAGCTCGATATCGATCGTACTAAAGTCGATCCTGTTCACTGGGAAGGCGTAAATGTCGAAAATGCATTTACTGCCAAGGAAAAGAATCAAACCTATTCTCGTAAATTGAGTGTAGATATGGTTATAGAGTATCCTTCTGGTGAGAAGATTCAAGAACCAGTATTCTTTGGTGATTATCCGATGATGACCGATTCTGGAACATTCATCGTCAATGGATCTGAGCGTTGTATTGTTTCTCAAATCGTACGTTCACCTGGTGCTTATCTTTCTAAGGAAAGAGATAAGTCCGGCCGCTTTATGTATGGTGGAGATATCATCCCTCAACGCGGAACTTGGATTGAGTTCCTTTCTGATGCAAAGGATACTTTGAGTGTTCGTATCGATAAGCAAAGAAAAGTTTCATCTCTCACATTGATGTGTGCTTTGGGACTTTCCGATAACCAAACTATTTTGGATTTGTTCGGAAACGGAAACACTTTGCTCGACAACACTATTCGTAAGAATAAGATGGAAAGAACTGCTGAAGATGATTGTGAAACTACTGCTTGTAGAACAATTTACTCTAAGCTTAGACCTGGTGAGCCTAACCCTGCAGCTGCTTCTATTACATTAATCAAGAATCACTTCTTCGACAAGAAACATTATGATCTCGGTAGAGCTGGTCGTTTCAAGTTGACAAAGAAGTTAGGTATCTATAATCGTTTGGTCGGAAAGACCTTGGCTGAAGATTTGGTCGATAGAGATGGTGTCGTTGAATTCTTCGCTGGACACACACTTTCTTCTGCTGATGTCTTGAAACTCGAGAATGAGAAGTTCTTCGAAAAGAAGATTGTCACCGATAATGATGGTGTCGTCAGCTATGAAAAAGGTGGAATGACCTTCGATGGATCTGACAGCGACAACTTCTTCCATATCTTCCAACAACTTGACAATCACGGATTGATCAATAGAGTTAAAGTCTTCACTGAACTCGGTGAACAAAATGACTTTGGAACTGATGCCGATGATGATAAGCGTTACACTTTGACTCTTACCAAAGATGATGGTGGATTAACTCAAACTGTTAGAAGCAACCCTTCATACAAATCTAACAAGAATGAGTTTATCGATTCCAATTTCGAAAGTTCAATGCATGCAGACTTTTCCTGGGATACATTTGAGCTTGAGGGAAAAGATGACAAGTCCATCAATGAATTCTTGGCTAACAAGAAGATTGTAACTATCATCGGTACTGATACTCTCTTAAATGAGAACTATGTAACAATCTCTGATATTTTTGCAGTATTCTCTTACTTCCTCGATATCATCGATGGAGTCGGATCTGTAGATGATATTGATAATCTTTCTAACCGTCGTGTAAAATGTGTCGGAGAGTTGCTTCAAAATTATTTCCGTCAAGGACTCTCTCGTATGGAGAAATCCATTCGTGAGCGTATGGGAAAGAAAGATAACAACAACGAAGGCTCTGATGTTTTGAACAAGCCAAGCAATGTCTTGAATATCAAGCCTTTGACTTCTGTTATATCTGAATTCTATAACTCATCTCAATTGTCACAATTCATGGATCAGGTCAATCCTTTGGCTGAGCTTTCTAACAAGCGTCGTCTATCAGCTTTGGGACCTGGTGGTATTTCACGTGATAGAGCTTCCTTTGAGGTTCGTGATATTCACTTCACTCACTACGGAAGAATTTGTCCTATTGAAACTCCTGAAGGACAAAACGTCGGTTTGATCAACAACTTGGCATGTTATGCTAAGATCGATGATCATGGTTTTATAACTACACCTTATCGTAAGGTAGAGCATGGTAAAGTTTTGGAAGATAACAGCAAGACTGTTTATCTCTCAGCTGATCAGGAACAAAATTTGATCATTGCTGAAGCTAATACTGAAACTGATGCTGAAGGAAACATTATCGATGAGTATGTCACTGCTCGTCATAATGGTGATACTATTCGTGTCAACAAAGAAGATGTCGATTATATCGACGTCTCTCCTAAGCAGATTGTTTCAATCGCTGCCGCTTCTATTCCATTCCTTGAAAATGATGATACCAACCGTGCACAGTTGGCTTGTAACATGCAACGTCAGGCTTTGCCTTTGCTTAGACCTCACGCACCTATTGTCGGAACAGGTATGGAATATAAAATTGCTCATGACTCTGGTGCTGCTGTAATTTCCAAGCAAGACGGAAAAGTTTTATATGCCGATTCTTTGAAAATCATTATTCAAGATAATGAAGGAATCAATCACGAATATAAGCTTCGTAAGTTTGCTAAGGCTAACCAAGCAACTTGTATTAATCAAACTCCTATCGTAAAGATTGGTGATGAGGTTAAGGTCGGTCAAATAATTGCTGATGGTCCTGCAATGGACCATGGAGATTTGGCTCTCGGTCAAAACGAAACCATAGCCTTCATGACTTGGCACGGATACGACTATGAGGACGCTGTCGTCATGAACGAACAATGCCGTCGTGATGATGTCTTCACTTCTATTCATATCGATGAATATTCAATCGATCGTAGAAAGACAAAGTTAGGAGATGAGACTTTCACAAGAGATGTACCTAACATTTCTGAAGATCTCAAGGCTCATTTGGATGCTAATGGTATTGTCATTCCTGGAACTGTTGTTTCTGAAGATGATATCTTGGTCGGAAAGAGTACTCCTAAAGGTGAACAACAATTGTCTCCTGAAGAAAAGTTACTTCAATCCATTTTCTCAGACAAGCAGAAAGATGGAAAAGACACTTCTTTGAGAGTACCTCACGGTGGAGCTGGTATTGTTCAATCTGTAAAGGTCTTCAGCCGTAAAAATGGTGATGAGCTTGCACCTAACGTTCTTGAAACTGTAAAGGTATATATCATCCAAAAGAGAAAGATCTCAGAAGGTGATAAGATGTCTGGACGTCATGGTAACAAAGGTGTTATCTCTAAACTTGTACCTCAAGAAGATATGCCTTTCTTGTCCGATGGAACTCCTGTCGATTTGTGTTTGAACCCTTTGGGTGTTCCTTCACGTATGAACATCGGTCAGATTCTTGAAATTCATTTAGGTGATGCTTGTAGAAGATTAGGACTTAAGGTTGCTACACCTGTATTCGATGGTGTTTCAAACGAAGAATTATTCAGCCTTATGAAGGATGCTGGTGTTTCCGATGATGGAAAGACAGTCGTCTATGATGGACAAACCGGTGAGAGATTCGAAAATAGAATTTCAGTCGGATGTATGTACATGATCAAGCTTGACCATATGGTCGACGATAAAGTTCATGCCCGTGCTACTGGACCTTATTCCTTGGTCACTCAACAGCCTTTGGGTGGTAAAGCTCAAAAGGGTGGACAGCGTTTCGGAGAAATGGAAGTCTGGGCTTTGGAAGCTTATGGTGCAGCTCATACTTTGCAGGAAATGCTCACCATCAAGTCAGATGATATGGTCGGTAAGGCTCTTACTTATCAATCTATTTGTGAGGATAAGCCTATTCCAAGTCCTTCAATGCCTGAGTCTTTCCGTGTTATGTTGAAAGAACTTCAAGGTTTGGCTATCAATGTCATCTTGCTCGACAAGGACAACAAGCCTATTTCAATGGATGGAATTGCTTCTAGCAACGATAGCGAAATCAAGAAGTATAACCATGAATTACGTAATTTCTCTTACACACCTATGGAGAATGAGGGATTGAAGAAGAATGCTTCAAATGAAGTTGAGGCTTCCAACACTGGATTGCCTGTTGAGGAAGATGGATTTGAAGAAACTTCTTCGTTTATAACTGAAGAGCAGCAAAAAGAAGCAGAAGAAGCGTTAGATGACTTGACAGATGATGGCAAGGAAACTGACGATGGTGATTCTTCTAATATGGACTAAAAGGAGGACTAACGAATGTTTGATTTAAGTAAACTAGCTAGTATCAAGATTGGTCTTGCATCTCCAGAAGTTATCAAGAGTTGGTCTTATGCTGAAAAGCAAAAGCCCGGATCTGGTGAAGTTAAGAAATCTGAGACAATTAACTATCGTTCACAAAAGCCTGAACCTGAAGGACTTTTTGCTGAAGAGATATTCGGACCTGCAAAGAGTTATGAATGTCACTGTGGAAAGTACAAGAAGAATTCCTACTCTGGAACAGTTTGTGATAAATGTGGCGTTGAAGTAACTTCTAAGTCTGTCCGTCGTGAGCGTATGGGTTATATTACTCTCGCTTGTCCTTGTACTCATATTTGGTACCTCAAGGGAACACCTTCCAAGATTGCTTTGATTTTGGATGTCCCTCCAAAGGATTTGGAAGAAGTTGTATATTTCCAATCCCATATTGTTTTGAATCCTGGCCAATATTGTCTTGATCACAACTTGCTTCAAAAGAAACAAGTTTTGGATGAAAGAGCAGGACGTGATATATTCCAAGAAATTTTAAAGAGTTTCATGGAGGGAGATAATCCTATTATTGATCCCAAACAAACTGAAACTGATGATTATAAGAAGTGCCAACGTTTGATCAATAGCATGGCTCATGAGAATGAACCTTATGATTTTGAAACTGCTGCTCGCTTCATCAAGAAGTTGGTCGGTGCTGAGTTTGGTTGGGGAGCTGATGCTGTTAAGACTTTGCTCCATGAACTCGATCCTGAAAATATCGATTCTGTAACTGGGAAATCCAAGCTCGACGTAGAATTTGAAACAATTGAAAAAGCTATTAGATCATATCCTGATCCTAAGAATCAAAAGCGTATCAAGCTTATGAAACGCTTGGATGTTGTAGAATCCTTCCGCAATTCTAAGAATAAGCCTGAATGGATGATTCTCGATGTTATTCCTGTAACTCCTCCTGATCTTCGTCCATTGCTTCAATTGGATGGTGGACGTTATGCAACTTCAGATATCAACGAATTGTATCGTCGTGTTATCACTCGTAACTCTTTGTTGAAGAGATTGATGGATCAAAAAGCTCCTACTGTCATTTTGGTTAACCAAAAACGTATGGTTCAAGAAGCTGTTGATGCTTTGATCGATAATGGAAGAAGAAACAACAAGCCTCTTACTGGTGTATCTGGTCGTCCTTTGAAATCTTTGTCTTCTACACTCAAAGGAAAACAAGGACGTTTCCGTTTGAACTTGTTAGGAAAGCGTGTTGACTATTCTGGACGTTCAGTCATTTGTGTCGGACCTGAATTGAGATTGGATGAGTGTGGTTTACCTCGCGAGATGGCAATTCAACTCTTCAAGCCATTCATCATGAGCGAGCTCATGAAGGATAAGTATGCTGCCAACATCAAGATTGCCGAACAGATGATTACAAGATACGATGATAAAGTCTATGATGTTTTGGAAAAGATTGTTCCTAATCACCCTGTTCTCTTGAACCGTGCTCCTACATTGCACCGTTTGGGTATTCAAGCCTTCAGACCTGTTTTGGTCGATGGAAGAGCTATGAGATTGCATCCATTGGTCTGTCCTGGTTTCAACGCTGACTTCGATGGTGACCAAATGGCTGTCCACGTTCCTCTTTCTAGAGAGGCTCAACAAGAAGCTTTCGATTTGATGATCTCTTCGAGAAATATTCTTTCTCCTCGTGACGCAAAGGTTATAGCTATTCCTGTTCAGGACGTCGATGTCGGTCATTACTATTTGACTTCTGAGCAAACTCCAGATGATTTCTTGAGCCAAGCCGATGCTGCTAGAAATCATGGTGATGTTGAGGAAGCTGAGAAATTTGAAAGATTTGCCAGAATGGATGGTCACGTGTTCCGTAACTTCGATGAAGTTATGCGTGCTTATCAAACTGGTGTCGTTCATACAAATAACCGTATTGCAATTCCAGCTGAGTCTTTAGGAAAGTATGGAGTATTTACTGAAGAGCAAAATAGCAAGTATTTGATTACTACTGTCGGAAAGCTTATCTTCAACGATATGTTCCCTTCAGACTTCCCATATGTCAACGATGCGCCTTCTCATTGCAAAGGTGAGTTGAAATCAACTCCTGTTGGAATCGATTGGTTCTTCGTTCCTAAGGGAACAGACATCAAGGATTACCTTAAGAATCATTGGAATCCTACCAAACCTGTGGATAAATCAGAGCTTTCTGCTATTATCAATGCTTTGTTCTTGAGATATAAGTCTAAACGTACATCTTGGTTGTTGGATAAGATCAAGGATACCGGTTACTATTATTGTACTAAGCTCGGATTAACTATTTCTATCACTGATATCAACACTGTTGAAGGACGTGATGAAATTCTTGCTGAAGGTGAGAAGAAGGTTGCCGAAATCAACGATTACTTTAACATGGGTCTTATCACTGATGATTCTCGTCACAATGAGACATTGGATGTTTGGACAAAGGCCAAGGATGCTATCACTGATAAGGTTAAGGAAAAGATGGCTCGTGAGAGTCGTAACCCTGTCTTCATGATGGCTAACGCTAAGGCTCGTGGTTCAGTCAATAACTTCGTTCAGTTGATTGGTACCAGAGGTTTGATGGCTGGACCTAACAACAAGATTATCGAAATCCCTGTCAAGGACTGCTTCCGTATGGGTATGTCAGTAAACGAATACTTCACCGCTACACACGGTGCTCGTAAAGGTATGACCGATACAGCTTTGAAGACAGCTGACTCTGGATACTTAACACGTCGTTTGGTCGATGTTTCTCACTCTGTCGTCATCCGTGAAACTGATTGTGGATGTGATCATGGATTCTGGGTCGAAGCATTGTATGATGATAAGAACAAGTTGAAACTCTCAGTAGCTGATCGTTGCTATGGACGTTATTCTTGTCACGATATTTGTGACAAGAATGGCAATGTCATCATTCCTGCCAACACTTATCTCGATAAGGCTGAGTGCTCATTAATTAAGGGAGCTGACCTTGAAAGAGTAGAGATTCGTTCTCTTTTGACTTGTGAGGCTAAGGATGGAGTTTGTGCTCACTGTTATGGACTTAACATGGCTACCGGTGAGATGTGTAAGATTGGTGATACTGTTGGTATCATGGCTGCACAATCAATCGGTGAACCTGGTACACAGTTGACTTTGCGTACATTCCACGAAGGTGGAACTGCAGGTAGTGATATCACTCAAGGTTTGCCTCGTGTTCAGGAGTTGCTTGAAGTCCGTAATCCTAAGGGAGAATGTATCATGACTGAGATTGATGGTACCGTAACTGATATCACCAATAAGAACGGAAGAGATATTATCTCTATCACAGGTGTCTTGCCTAACAACGATAAATCTTATACCTGTAACTACAACTCTCATGTCATTGTAAAGGTTGGAGATGTCGTTAAAGCTGGTGATGCATTAACTATTGGATCTAAGGATCCTAAGAAGTTATTGGATGTTTGTGGTGTTGAGAAGACTGAGCGTTACCTTATCGACCAGGTACAAAATGTTTACCAGTCTCAGGGTATCGATTTGTCTGATAAGCACTTGGAAGTCATCGTTCGTCAGATGATGAAGAAGATGTTGATTTCTGATGGTGGAGACACCAAGATGATTTCCGGAAGCCGTGTAGACTTGCCTGAATTTACCACTATGAACCAACAAGCTTTGGCTCATGGTCTTAATCCTGCAGTCGGAACTCCTATGATTTTGGGTGTTACCAAAGCTGCTTTGGATACTACTTCATTCTTGTCTTCCGCTTCATTCCAGGAGACCACAAGAGTTCTTACTGACGCTGCTATCAAAGGTAAGGTCGATGAACTTAAAGGTCTTAAGGAAAACGTCATGTTGGGTAAGTTGATTCCTGCTGGAACTACAATAGATCCTCTTCCTGCTGGTGAGAACTTCGTCGCTGAAGAACGTCTCAGCAAGAGTGACTTCTATTCAGTCCAGTCTGGATTCTCCGACACTGAATATCATGATGATTATCTCGATCAATTCAGTGGAGATCAACAAACTGATTCCACAGGTGAAGTATTACCTATGGCAAAGCCCGGCGAAGACAATTCTGGATATAATCCTGAATTCTAGTCAAGATTAATTTCAAGCTACCGCACCATGTGGTGCGGTTTTTTATATTTACCAATACTTAGTTATAAAGTTTGCTCTAAATGGTGAAAACCTCAAAAATAATTGCAAAAAGATAAAAAAACACTTGCATGTTGATAGCAATAAGAATATAATTACCAACGCACTTGAGGAATGGGTCTTTAGCTCAGTTGGTTAGAGCGCGCCCCTGATAAGGACGAGGTCGATGGTCCGAGCCCATCAAGACCCACCATTTAGAACAAGTTATCCAACCGAAAGGTTGGATTTTTTGTTTGTCTAAATCCAGTTAAATATTGATAAAATATATAAGATTTATAGGAGTTAGATATGAAGAATAATATTGAATTTAAGTTAAAAGAATTTTTGGATAATGTAGTGATGATGAGAATGGATGATGATTTAGAAGTCTTGGGTAAAAGACTTGGATTTGCCGAAAAGAAAAAAGAGGAGATGCGTGGAACTAAGAAATGGTGGAAGCTTATTGAAATAACTAAGGATCCACGTCATGGAACTGATCCTTTGACTAAGAGAGGTCAGCAAAAGAAGGAAATATATCTTTCTTTTGAAAAGGAAATGAAGAAGAATGGTGAGGAATTCTTCTATGAAGACAGTGAGGACTTTAAAAAGAAAGCTAAAGCTTTGTTTAAAGGAGAGCATTCTTTAATCCTTTCTCTTTTAGTCTTAACTTATATTAAATATAGCCAGAATGTCTACATGAATGATTTGCCCATAGAAAAGAAAGGTGAGACATTTGAAAAGGTTATAGAACCTGTATTAGGAAATGTTAAGGATGGCGATAGTTATTATTCGACTATCCATATGTCTTATGGAAAGATAATTAATCTTCCTAAAATTGATGGTGAAGATTTGAAATCAGCCATCAAATTGGTCTTATCGATTTTGAGAGATAAAGTTGGTGTGGAAGGAATCGATGAATATATAAATGCTTTAGGCTTGAATGATATTGATGATTCAATGAATACATCTAAATATGAAAGAACTGGTGTTCAATTAGCATTGATGGATTCTTTGATCAAATCGACTAAATCGTCTTCATATAATCAAGTATATAGACGTGCATTTATAGAATTCTATTTGAATATTAGAAAGAATAATGCTGAAGATACATTGTTGGAACAGAAAGACTTAGCCAACAATAAAAAAGTTCTTAAAATGTTCCATAGATTTGAAGAAGATATAGTAGGTCAATAGTTTTATTTTAATAATTATTTTTTGATGAATTATTAAAAGGCGTCTCCTTAATTGTACTGCACCCCTCTCACTGGACCAAGGAGCAATAGCACAGAATAAAATTATAAAACTAAATTAATAACCGACATTTTTAGAAAGCTTATCACCTAGAGAAAATACTAACTAGAAATTTTAAATTTCTCTTTAAAATTTTAAAGTGTTGTGATATTATCTATAAGCTTTCTGTGGGACTTTAGCTCAGTTGGGAGAGCGTTTCCTTCACACGGAAGAGGTCACTGGTTCGAACCCAGTAAGCCCCACCAAAATTTGCCGGCATAGCTCTTAACGGTAGAGCATCCGCCTTGTAAGCGGGGGGTTGTAAGTCCGAATCTTACTGTCGGCACCATTTAGGAAATATTACCTGACCGAAAGGTCAGGTTTTTTATATGTAATAAAGTCGTATATTTATTTAATTAAATAAAAAGCTGAATTATTAGTTAGCTTTATATCTTATAAATATTAAGACTTAATTAAGAAATGCTAAGGAGTGATTGGTAATGGGATATTCAAATAACTATAGTGGAAATCATGTCGATGTCAGCAAGATGACTACAGAAGAGAAGAAAGCGTATTATGAAGAATTAAGAGAAAGATAAGAGGAATTGGTGTATCATAGCTATTGCTATAGTTTTGTATGTTGCTTAAAATTCATAGAAGCAATAATAAAGATAAATAGTTTATAACCTTAAATACATAGGATTGATAGTAATTATGATTAGATTGTTTTTATTAAGCCAAGCATTATTGATTTCTTTGAGTTCAATCAATATTAATGTCTATTCATTTGATTTAAATAAAGATATAAATATAAATTCAAATACTAATATCCCTATCTTTTATGGTGCGACTGAAATAACTATAGATAAAGATTCAGTCGAATCTTTTTCTATCAAAGATTCTAGATTTAGAGTCTTTGCTAAAGACTATGAGGATGGTGACTTAACTCCTTATATACAATGCACTTATAACGATGTGAATCCTACAATCCCGGGTAATTATAAACTCACTTATGAAGTTAGCGATAAAGACGGCAATAAAGTTGAATTGAATGCTCCGGTTCATGTGAAGAATAGAACTGGTGGAAAATTTGATATTGTCAGGACTATATATTCAATTCCGGAGATGAATAACATGTCTATGACTGGAATGGAGAGGTGCAATAAAGGTGATAGACAAATGTTGGGTGTCTATCTACCAGCTAATTCATCTCTTTCAATTAAAAACATAGATACTGGTTTTGATTCTAATATGACCGTTACTTGTTTTACTAATACTAGAGCTCAAAATAGCATATTGGATATTAAGGCGAATAACGAATATCAACATATAACCAATATCAGAAACTCAATATCTTATGATTGTGTTCCTTTATTAACTTCACCGAGATTATTGACGGAAGACATCGATAAGACTTTTAAAATTGAAATCAAATATGACAATTCTGTAAAACCTTTGGATTACTATCATTACAAGGATAATGAAGGTCGGTTCAAGTCTGGATGGAATGACAGCAAAAATAGTTTCGCTGTCATCGATAGCGAAGCCATCATGTTTGTAGCTCCTTTTGAAGACATAGATAAACTGACTAACTATGGAATGACAGAGAAGAAAAAAGCATTTGATACATTGGATGATGCTTTGGATTACTATTTGAATGTTATAAATAGAATGGACCAAATGGCTGGACTTGTATTTGATTGGTCAGATGAAACTAACAGAAATTATAGAACTAAATATGTGGCGGTAGCAGACAAAGGATATGCCGGGGCTGGTGCATATTACAACGGGGATTTTATTGCTGTTGCTAACCAGACATCTATATCGGCTTTCTTTTCATATGGATGGGGAACATTGCATGAATTGGCCCATGGATATCAAGGCTATTTTGGAAGAGGAGTAGGTGGTGGAGTAAATCTTTGTTTCAATGAAACAGGCAATAATGTTTTGGCATATTATATTCAAAATGATAAGTCATTATATAAAGACTCAGCCAATTGGTTGGGCGACTTATCTATTAAGGAAGATGACTTCAATAAGAAAAGATTGAATGGTCAGTATATATTCCAAAACGATGAAGGAACATATACAAATGTAAATGAGAAATTGTATTTCTTGGTTAATTTCTTCAATTCTTTTGAAGGTGAAAAGACTTATGGAAAACTATTTTCTTTCTATAGATCATTAGCTTTTAAATACGGCCCTACTTATTTCAAGGTAACGGATGTATATGCTTTGTTCTTTTTGAAGGAATACAAGGCTGATATACTTCCGTATTTAGATGCATGGAAGTTGGATGTAACACCTAATGTGAGACGCTATGTATTATCTCAAGATTCAAATTCCTATGTCATACTAGGTGATGTTTTAGACACTGATGAATTAAACTCTTATAAAGTAATTAATTCTACTTCTTTAAAATATAGCTTAGTAGATGAAGATGAACTGAATTCATTTATGAATTCAGATTCATCATTGTCTTTGAAAATAGAAATAGATGATGACTCCTTGATAATAGGTAAAAAGATAGGAATAAAAAAGAATGGTCGATTGATAGAAACTAAAGTTATTGAATCTAATTTTATTTTGTTTAAAGGATTAAAACATGGTGATTATGAGATAGAGTTTCCTGCTATCATCGGATATGATAGTAAGGAAGTAGAATCTCTTTATTTGAAGGAAGGCGAGAATACACTTTTCCATTCATATACGAAAATTGAAAGTTTGTTTTATCACCAAACAAAGCTTGGAATTACAGGTGTTTATAATACTTTTGGATTCACATTAACATTGAGTGAAAACAACAAGAAAGGCACAGTTTCGTTAGGTGGGGCTAATTTAGGAAATCAGACTGATGAATGGAAGAATAAGCCTGATACTGTGTTTGTTTCAGTTACTATAAAAGACTTGGATGATAATATTGTTAAACAATGGTCTGTTAAAGGTAATGAGTACTTTGCTACTTCTAATGTGCCTTCAGTCTCAATTGACTTAGAATATGGTTATAAAATATCTATTTATACTGAAAGACCTCAGTATGTGAATGTCTATTCAGTTTCTTTAGGATCAAATAATCCTATAGAGGCATATAAGACTACTGATAAGAATATAGAATATGAAGTAACAGAAGATGGGCTCAATCTTTTGAATTATTCAAATTTCGATACTAAAGAAGTTTTATATGAAGTGATAAAGAATACATGGATAGCTGAATTAAGGAATTATCAAAAAGATATTGATGATGAGACTTTATCTAATAAGAGACTAGACTTGGCTGAGAAGAACAAAGTTGTTCAAATCTACGGCTATCTAAAAGAAGATGACAGAATTGAATTCGACAATCTTATCAAAAGAATTTATTGTGGCGGATCACCCACTATAACTTCTTCAAGTAAATATTATTCAATAAGTAAGGGAGATGATATAGATTTATATGAGCTTATATCTATATTTGATAGTGAAGACTATCAAATAGAATCAAATTCAAACAATGTATCTATGAATACATCGTTTGATAAAGATAAAGTCGGAACATATGATGTTGAATATACAGTAAAAGATTCAGATGGTAATGAATCTAGCTATATCATCACCATAGAAGTGAAAGAGAAGAATCAATCTAATGATTCTTCAAATGATGATAATCACAAAAACAACGGCAATGATGATAATCCTGATGATTATGATACTGACAAAGAAAGAGTAAATAGAATCATCATCGTAGTTTCATCTATTATAGGATGCATATTTATTGCTCTGGTTATTGTGTTTGAATTCTTTAGAATTAGAAAGAAGAACAAAAATAAACATTAGAACAAGTTAGGATTGTTTTTCTTATATTCTTTTACTAATTCTATAGTATCATCGAAATCATGTTCTTTCCTTTGTCTATAGAATCTTTTTAAGTTGTCATCGGTAGGTAAGCCATGGAAGAAGTGTGGATAAGGAAACCATACAAATATTCCGTTGTAGTGCCTGATGACGACATCTTTAGGAAGAGGTCCTTTTCTATTCTGCCAATTGTATTTGTAACTGACATATTTAATCTTATTCTTAAATATTTTATTCAAAGCTGTTTGATCTGGAGTCAGATATAGCTTTGAATTCATCAAAGCTATAGTCTTTTCTAAAAGATCGGTCTTAGATAATTCTTTCATGTTTAAAAGCAGCATTCCAGAGTTGATGTTTGGATTTTTATCATCAGGTTTATTTTTATCTAGAATATCTTTACTTGCAGCCATAAGTTTTCCATCAAATGGAGTCTCATAAAAAGAAGTTAAATTTCCATTTACAGCCATGTCTGTATCTAGATAGAGAATTCTATCTAGATCTTTCAAAAGATTTAGTTTATTAACATATAGTCTTATCAATGCATATGGTGAGAATTTAGTTTTTGATGCAAAAGATTTCTCTATCTCGTTATGAATAGACGGATAGTCATCTACATTTACTAGATAAACTTCATTTAAAGAATTGTATTTCTTTAATTCTTTATTTAGAAATTCTACTTGTTCTTTAGTGACACATTCATATTTGTCTTTTATATTGGTGAAGTTACCTGAACCTATATAAAGATTTATATAAGAATCTTTATTTTTCTTTACCAAAGAAAATATAACAAGACATAGATTCTTGAAATACTTCTTGTTAATACAACATAAGATGTTCATTTTATATTTCCTCTTTATATTTGTTGATATATCTATCTAAGTTGTTTAATATCAAGGGTTTAATGTATTTATAAAATATCACTTTATAGTAAAAGAATAAATATAACTATATATTTTATTATTGATGAAACAAGCATAACTGATAGCAAAGGATATTTAGCAATCCCTAAAAATGAAGAAACTGGGAAATTTGAAATGTATTACAAGCAATTAAGATATTTAGTTATTACCTAATCAAATTAAAATTTTACAATCCACTCTCCTGACATAAAGAATTAGCATAGCATCTTCATCAGACGGTTTGTGTCTTGTCTTTGAAAGAAAGAAATTGACTACTTAGATGATAAGGGATGATTAGAGACTGGAGAAGGAGACTTGTTAGATGCATTGAGCACAAAGATTCAAGTAGTTCCAAATCTATGGACTTTGGTAGATTTGGGAGCAGAGCTACCTACAACTACATTGACGGTTGAACTTCCTGTATTTGTCGGAGATAACTTCCAAGAGAAGGATGCTCCCTTGAAGTTCACAGTAGAGGCTCTGCAAAGAAATGCTACTTCTAGTAATGCTGGTAGCAATGTCGAATCATTCAATGAATTCGATAGTAAGATTGATTTCAGCTATGGTGATGTTTAGGATGATTATGATATTAGAAGTGATTTTGGCTTTATCTAATAATTACTTTAGACTTGATAAAAAAACAGCAAGTATTGTAAGAAAAATATGATTTTTATAAGTGCAAATAACTATGGTGGTAATACTAATGGAATTAGAGTTAAAAAGACATAATAGAGGCAATTAAATGTAAAAAAATATAATACCTAATGGTTGCTTTTGAATGAGTAAAAATAAGAACATCGCTTTCTTTGATATTAGGCTAACTGAAATTATAATATGAAAAGTGGTGAAACAAAAAATGCTCCGTTCCAATGGAGCCATGGATGCGCCACAAAGTGACTTATTTGCACGCAACTGTGTGTTAAACAGTATGATTATTATCATATTCTTTGTTGAGATTGTCAAGCTGAGAAAAATAAAAGGGGAGAAAATTGTACAATGGAAGAAAAAGGCATTACATTAGGACTGGATATGGGAACTAATTCTTTGGGTTGGGCGGTAGTGGATAATAGCACAAATGATTTAGTTTCGTATCATGGACATCCCATGTGGGGTGTACGTATGTTCAGTGAATCATCTTCGGCTGAGGATAGAAGAAAGAAAAGAGGAGCCCGTAGAAGATATCAAAGAAGAAGGCAAAGAATATTATTGCTTAGAGAAATTTTCCAAAAGGAAATATGTGATAAAGATCCTTATTTCTTTTATAGAATGGATCAAGCCTTTTATGTTTCTGATGATAGGACTGATGAAGGAAAAGGTTATCTTCTCGAAAATCAAAAGGCCACAAAAGATTTTTATAATAAATATCCTACTATTTGGCATCTTAGATACGATTTAGTTACTAACAAAGAGAAGAAAGACATTAGATTAGTTTATTTGGCAATTCATCATATATTGAAATATAGAGGTAATTTCTTGCACGAAGGTGCTATTGAATTGAGTGCTAAACCAAATGATGAATTGAATATGTTTATCAGCTGTATTTCTTCAACATATGAAGGTAACTTTGAAAAAGAAGAGGATGATGATAATGCAAATTGGGAGAAGTATTTTGCGGTCGAACAAATTAATAATGATAAGTTTATTGATTCATTAATTTCTATAATAGATAAGTATTTGGATAGGTCTAAAAAAATATCAGAAGTAGTAGACCCATCAAAAAAAAGATATGAATTATTTGCTGATGAGTTAATACGACTTGTTGGTGAACCTAAAAATATATTAACTGAACTTTTACCAGATGCTTTATTTAAAGGTACTATAGATTTAAGCAAGAATCGAATATATAAAGAAATATACAAAAATCAAATTGATTTAGATAAAAAGGACTTAAAAATCATTTTTAATTCAGATGATTTTGAAAATAAAATTTCTACTTTATCTTCAAAACTGAAAGAAATCAGTCCTTTAATAGAAGGACTAATTTATTTAAAGTCAATCTATAATAATTATTATTTTAAAGACTTTATGAAAGGCTTTAGTTCTCTTAGTGAAGCTTTCATAAAAAAATATAATGAGAATAAAAAGGATTTAAAAAGTCTTAAGAGCTACTATGACAAGTACTTGAGCGATAAAAAGAATTCTATGTTTAGAGATAATAAAGTTAATAATAACTTTGTTAACTATATAGGACATTATTCTCCAAATGAAAAAAATCCTGATGGAAAATCGTGGAATGAGGGTGAAATAATAAAAATAGAAAAGAAAAAAAGTGATTATTTTGACTTCTTGAATACACTAAAAAAAGATTTGAATTCTTCTTTGCAAAATCATCCTGAAGCTCAAAAAGAAGCAGATTATTTTTTAAAAAAGATTGAAGATAATACTCTTTTGCAAAGACTAAATAATGCTAGCAATTCTGTAATTCCTATGCAATTTAATAAAAAGGAATTGGTTGCGATTATAAATAATCAAAAGGAATATTATCCTGATTTATTTACTGACATTAATATTAATCACATCGAACAAATATTTAGTTTTAAACGTGAATATTTTATAGGTCCTATAGATTTTGATAAAAATAATAAATCAAAGTTTAGCTGGGTTGTTCAAAAAGAAACAGTTTTAAATAAAAAACAAAAGATTTATCCATGGAATTTCTATGATGTAGTTGATAAAAAAGAAACGCAAAAGAATTTTATTCAAAGAATGTTAAATCATTGTACTTATTTAAAAGGGGAAAATGACTATTGCATTCCTTCTTCCTCTATTAGTTACCAAGCTTTTGTTTGTCTTCAATATGTCAATAAGCTTCGTGATTCAAATAATAACCTTATCTCAGTAGATGCTAAGCAACAATTATTTAAAGAATTGTTTTTAAATAATAAAACGGTCACTGCAAAAGAAATAAAAGAATGGATGTACCAGCATAAACTTGGAAATACAGCCTCTATTCCTACTTGTAACTGCAATATGTCAACTTATATTTCATTTAAAAATTTAAATAAATATAAGAAGTATGAATTCCTTAGACTCGAGCAAATAAAAGAAATAGATGAGATAGTTAAATTGATGATGATTTTCTCTGATAAAGAAACACGAAATGATATTTTAAAAAATGATTATCATTTTGGTGATGAAGATATCAAACAAATAAAAGGATTTAATTATAAAAACTGGGGAAGATTATCTGATAGATTTCTAAATGGAATAAAAATTGAATATAACGATGAGGAGTCAAACGAGCATCGTGAATATAACTCTTTGAATAATGTTTTATGGTTTACTAATTTTAATCTTAATGAAATATTATTTAATTCGAAATTTAATTTTCATGATGAAATAGAAAAATATAATGAAAATAAATATATTGATTTTAAAGAAAGTGATGATGATTTCTTGAAAAATTGGATGGAAAAAAATGTATGTGTTTCTCCTATTTGGACAAGATCTTTTGTTCAAACATATAAGTTGATAAAAGAAGTTAATGAACTGTTAAAAGAAGAGGGAAAAGAAATCTCATATTATTCTGTTGAGTGTACCCGGGAGAATAAATCTGATAAGAAAGGAAAAGAAACATGCAGTCGATATGATAGATTACTTAATATATTTAAAGATAAAGACTTTAATAAAGAAGCAAGAGATCAAGGAGTTAATGTTTCAACATTAATAAAGTCATTACAAGAGAATAAGGATAGCATTAATAATTCTGACCATTTTTTATTGTATTTTCAACAATTAGGAAAAGATATGTATACATTGGAACCAATAACCGATTTAGACGAAATTGGAACCAATAAAGCATATGATATAGATCATATTTATCCTCAATCGATTTTGAAAGACGATTCTATTTCTAACAGGGTTCTTACTAAAAGTACTATTAATAGAGACTTTAAGAAAAATAAATTCTTAAGTGATCCAAATTGTGGATTGAAATTACCCAAAGAAGCTTTCTCCTTTTATAAATTTTTATTTGATAATAGTTTGATATCAAGAACTAAGTATAATAGATTAACTGAAAAAGAAATCCATGTCGATTCATTGGAGTCTTTTATTAATAGACAAAAAGTTGCTACTGATCAATCCACTAAGGCAATTATTGAACTTTTAAAATTCCTTGAAACTAATAAGTACTGCGAAAGAAATAACGAGATGAGTAGAGATGAAGCAAGAAAAGAAGCAGAAAAACATATTATTTACTCTAAAGCAGGAATTGTATCTGATTTTAGAAAGAAATATCAAATATATAAATCAAGAATAGCCAATAATTACCATCACGCGCATGATGCTTATTTAAATGCCGTGTTAGGGAAGACATTAAAAGAATATTATGATGATAAAAAAATATACTTATTTGGTGATGAACTTAAAAAACGTATACAAAATGATGGAGAATATACAATAAATCCAGATAATATATTGGGCGAAAGAGTTAGAGAGTCTAAAGATCAACATATTATATGGGGTGGAATTAAGGAAATTGATTTCATTAAAAATAATATTCAAAATAACTTTGATATTAGAGAGACAATGTATACCTATTATGGAAATACATTGATTGGCCAAGAAACTGTAGAGGGTAAAAAAGGCCAAGGAAAAGAAACAATTAAAAGTTTAACTCCAAATGGAAATAAGATGGATTTGAAAAAATATGGAGGATATAAGCAGGCTTCTTATCCATATTTCTATTTAATTGAAAAGAATAACGGTGAAGCTATGATTTGTCCGATCAATTCGTTTTATAAAGATGATAGTAAGATTGATCGGTTTATTGAAGAAAATTTCTTTAAAAAAGACAAAAAGAATACAGACAAAGGTAAGCCATTATTTACAAAGAAATTAAAATTGAAAATCAACACCGTTATTTTATCTCCAAAGGATGATAATAAACATTTAAGGAAGATGTATATTACCGGTTCACATCATTTTGATAAGGATTTGAATATAAAAAACGGATTTGACCGTAATTTTAAAAAAGAGGATATGAGAACTATCCATATGATTACAAAATTTATCAAAGTATATGAATTAAATGATTGCTTTGAAAATTGTAATCCTAGAATTGAATTTGGCATTAATGAAAATACAAATTCTTATATTAAATTGAAAAATGGAAATGATTGTTTTTTGATTGATGAAGACATAGAGCATCTTTATAACTCTATTTTTGAATTGTGGAATAAACCTATGTACAATATTGCAACAACTAGAAATTTAATTGAAAAGATATCTCGCAATTATGATTCTTGGTTTAAAAATAGAATTTTGTCTAAAGAGCGTTTTATTAACATTATTTATATTTTAAATGAGATGCTAAAATATTTGAAGACTAACGATTCTTCTACCTTAAAACTAAAAGATAATTATCTTAAAGATAATAAAGATAATAAAGAAAAGAAAGACAAAGGAAAAGATGCTGGTGAATTAAATTTTGGCATTCATTTATGTAAAGGTATGAAAATTGTATCTTATTCAATTACTGGCTTTAAAACAAAAGTCTTATATAAAGTAAAGAAGTAGGTGTTTTATATGTCCTTTAGAAGTCTTGTAATAAATAATAGATGCAAATTAGAATACTCTCTTAATTATTTGGTCATAAATAAAGGAGATGAAACTAAGAGAGTTCTTTTAGACGAAGTTAAAATGATAATAATCAATTCAACTCAAGTTTCTATTACTTCTGCTTTAATATCAGAATGCATAAATAAGAAGATAAAAATTCTTTTTGGTGATGTTAAACATAATTTAGTGGGCGAAATAACGCCGTATAAAAACAATTACTATGCTAACAAAAAAATCAAGGAGCAAATTTCTTTCGAAGAGGAAAGAAAGAATTTATTATGGCAGCAGATTGTTAAAATGAAAATTAAAGGACAGGCAGATAATTTAAAGATTATAGGTAAAAGTGATGTGGCAGATCTTCTTTATAGCTATTCAAATGAGGTTGAATTGGGCGACGTAACCAATAGGGAAGGGCTAGCGGCAAAATTATATTTTAGAGCTGCATTTGGGAAGGATTTCTATAGAGATGATGATTCAATAGAAGCCAATACATATTTAAATTATGGTTATACAATTATTCTTTCTAGTTTTAATAGATCCATCAAGGCTTTGGGATATTATACTGAATTAGGAATTCACCATATCGGAGAGACAAATTCCTTTAATTTTTCTTGTGATTTAATGGAACCTTTAAGACCTTTGGTTGATTTAATAATATTGAGAGAAGAAATAAATATGGAAAACTTCAAACAGGAGTTTATTAATATGTTGAGTAAAGTTGTTATCTTTGAAGGATGCCGTACATACTTAGATAATGCTATTGAAGAATATGTTTCTAATTGTGTTCAGTACTTAAAGACTGGAGATGAATCTAAAATTCAATTTATACATTATGGCCTTGAATAGATATATGAGAACGATATTATTTTTTGATTTACCTACTCTTACTGCAAAAGATAGAATGGAATATAGACATTTTGTTAAGAATTTAATTACAGTTGGATTTTATAGAATTCAAGAGTCTGTCTTTGTGATGATGAACATCAATCCACAAGGTGCTGAATCGGTTATAAAATTAGTTAGATCATTTAAGCCATCGGGTGGCAACATAATGGCTTTGACTGTTACTGAGCAACAGTTTGCCAGGATGGATATTATTCTTGGCGAGATGAGTACTGATGTTGTTAATACAATGGATAGGATTATAGAAATATGATACAAATACTATTATCAAAGTTATCTAAAATATATTCTATCAATGTAGGATTAAATCCAATTGTGATTATGGATAAGGCATATTACAGGAATGTATACTATATGTTTGAAGATGAACTAATTATTTCACAAAATAACAAGGAGTTGAAAAAGAATGAAATTGTCATAATTAGAAATCCTTTAGATATAGATTTGAATGATAAAAAAGGGATATCCGGATTATTTAACAATTTGATAGTCAATATTAAAAGAAATCATCGAGATGAATGGAATAAAATAATAACTGATTTTATAAAAATCGTGAATATTAGTGCGGCTGATATTGGTGCGGATATTAATTATGATGTAAATATGTCATCTGATAAGATGTTTCAAGCAATAAATTTATTATATAGCAGAGATAATCCTTACATTCAAAACGTTATAAATTATATTGAACATATTTTAGACTCTTATAAAATAGAATTGTTTTGTTTTTTTAATATGAAATCTATATTAACTGATAATGAGTATGATCAATTAGCTGTTGAATTTGAAAAGAAAGGGATTAAAGTTGTTGATTTTATTCCGGAATCGACAGAAATTAAAAGAGAGTTAGACCCACTTTATATTGATGAAGACTTATGTATAATATAAAAGTATTGTTTAATACACAGGTATTCCACAATAAATGGTTTGAGGTTTGCTAGGTGTGTTAAACAATTAGGGTTCTATACTATTACAATGATAGTACAGCCACAGCCACAGTTTGCTAGGTGTGTTAAACAATTAGGGTTCTATACCAGGAACAAGGCACAGATGGCAAGGTCAATGTTTGCTAGGTGTGTTAAACAATTAGGGTTCTATACAGATGTTGATTTGAAGATACAGAAAGCGGCAGTTTGCTAGGTGTGTTAAACAATTAGGGTTCTATACTCAATCAGACTTACATGATTTGCCCTCATGTTTGCTAGGTGTGTTAAACAATTAGGGTTCTATACATATAAGGAACAAATGACTGCTGATGAACTGTTTGCTAGGTGTGTTAAACAATTAGGGTTCTATACAACAATATCCTGAGTTTGTTCTCATGTCTAGTTTGCTAGGTGTGTTAAACAATTAGGGTTCTATACATAATGTGATAAAATATTATTGTCATCAAGTTTGCTAGGTGTGTTAAACAATTAGGGTTCTATACAAAGCCCGAATTATATACTGTTCCTCAGATGTTTGCTAGGTGTGTTAAACAATTAGGGTTCTATACTTTTTGTATCTTGCATTTTATATAATATGGTTTGCTAGGTGTGTTAAACAATTAGGGTTCTATACAAGAAAAGAGTTTTACCATATGAGCACCAAGGTTTGCTAGGTGTGTTAAACAATTAGGGTTCTATACCGACGAACTGCATGAGCTCAGGAAGTCGATGTTTGCTAGGTGTGTTAAACAATTAGGGTTCTATACAAAGCCCGAATTATATACTGTTCCTCAGATGTTTGCTAGGTGTGTTAAACAATTAGGGTTCTATACCTTATTCAAAGCTCCAAAATCGAAGTCGACCGTTTGCTAGGTGTGTTAAACAATTAGGGTTCTATACTTTCTAGAAAATAAGACAGCAAAGACAATGGTTTGCTAGGTGTGTTAAACAATTAGGGTTCTATACTGGACAACACCATGTCGTAGTCGAGAGTCTGTTTGCTAGGTGTGTTAAACAATTAGGGTTCTATACAAAAATCCTAATCAATGTCGACCTGATTAGTGTTTGCTAGGTGTGTTAAACAATTAGGGTTCTATACCGTCGATCCCAAGTTCGTCGAATGGCTTCGCGTTTGCTAGGTGTGTTAAACAATTAGGGTTCTATACCGAGACACTGGCGCATCATCACGGGTTGAAGTTTGCTAGGTGTGTTAAACAATTAGGGTTCTATACATCGTATTCAATTGTATATAATTCTTGCAAGTTTGCTAGGTGTGTTAAACAATTAGGGTTCTATACGTGCAATACAAGACAAGCGATGATGAACGCGTTTGCTAGGTGTGTTAAACAATTAGGGTTCTATACTGCGTGTGGTGAAATTGAACAATAAATGGAAGTTTGCTAGGTGTGTTAAACAATTAGGGTTCTATACTCATATCCTTATTTAGATTAAGAAATCGCCGTTTGCTAGGTGTGTTAAACAAGATGAGCTCTATACGGGCTAAGACACCCCCCTGTAGTCCCCGTTGTTTGCTAGGTGTGTTAAACAAGATGGGTTTTATACGCAAAGAATTTTTAGCAATACTCTCAAACAGTTTGCATAGTGTGTTAAATTGTCAAATCATTAAAATGTTTCTTGCTATGTTTTATCAGTGATTCCTATCACTGATTTTTTATTTCTACATAAAATCTTTAGCTGTTTCTTTTATGATCTTAGACATCTCTATAGATAAATCGTTTAAGTCACAATTTAATTCATTCTTGAACCATCTTTCATACATATGCATCATTCCACTAGCAAATATATTAAGCCTGATTTTAAAACTATTTGATTCTTTTATTTTTTTGTTAGGAATACTCTTATTAGTTTCCATGTAACTATAGAAAGATTTACCTAAGGTCAATCCTATGAAAATAAAAGAGATGAAACAACAATTGGTAGATGCTATCAATTCAATTCCAGATGTTCCATCTATTTATCAAGGAAAAGAATAAATAGTCGAGTAGATTTCAATCATTGTTTAACCCCTTAAAGACACACGATTCAATATAAAAATCTCGTCTATGCTTAGGCATAGGCGAGACTATTATCAAGGGGAGTAAATCAAATGATTATTTTTTAGAATTCTTCTTCGTCACTTCCGTTTGCACTGACTTTGACTTCTTTTTCTTTAACTTTGATTTTGTCTAAGGCGATTAAAGTGATGAATACAGCATCTACTGCGACTAATCCACCGATCAAACTGAAATATCCAATCTGTGTTAACATTGCTTCGGCAAACGTACGATTCTCTACCAATAGATTTTTATCTTGTTTCAAAAAGGAAATCTGTGCTTGAAATGTCAAAAACGGTTTTGTCATGGCAATGTTCTCCGGATATGAAAAAAGGAGTTCCCGCAGGAACTCCCCTGGTCGCAGGCCACGCAGGTATCTGCAACTCGATCGTCAAACACTATACGAAGAGAAATGGGATTTGTCAATCCCATCAACTAGTTATATGACTCAATGCTATGATATGCACGAATCAGTTTCTACATGCACAAATTATAATCATTACGAATCCACAATTCTTGAACTTTCTCATTTTAAGAAATCAGGTGACTACGGAAACGGAACCAGGAGATACCGTTGCCTTTACTGCGGCAAAGCGTTCTCCCCGCTGACGGGGACTGTATTTGACACCATAAGATTCCCATATTCGAATGGATCGAATACATGATTCACCTCTTCGAATTCCATTTCCTTTCCAGTTTCGCTATTAAGGAAGATATGGATTTCTTAAGCGATATTGATAGGGAGAGTTTAACTGATGCTCCTGATACTCGAATATCCACATCCATGTCATTTAAAGTAAAGAATAAGAAAGTTAAAATTGAAACTACTCAAAAATATAATCGGTTTGATACATGGTATCAGATCTTTTTATTTGTCTCATTTGATATTTTGTTTGTCTTCCTTTTATGAATTTACCGCAAAAGTTGGAAACAAAATGCCACAAATATTGGAACTAAAATACCGCAAAAGTTGGAAACAAAATGTTAACAAGGTATACATCCCATTAGTAGATTTCGAGGCGTTTTCAAAGAAAATCTTTAATAAATAAGCATCTTTGTCAGTAGAGAATTCATAACGGATATCAATGGAATATACAGCGTCATCTTTAAAATAGCTATCTTCCGCTAAAGTGGTATCTGTTACGTAATAGAACTTATATAAAGGGGAAGGATTAGTGCCTTTTTTAAGGAAGATATGGATTTCTTAAACGATATTGATAGAGAGAGTTTAGCTGATGCTCCTGATACTCGAATATTCACATCTATGTCTTATAAACTTGAATATAAAAAGAATCATATTATGTTTTCCGCTATTCCTTCTTTGATAGAAGAATTAATTTATTTAGCTTTATTTATCATCAGTATTTTTATAACCTGGTCATTGCTTTATTCAGCTATAAAAGATTTAGATCATAATTTAGGAATACTAAAGTCTTTGGGATGCTCTAAATGCGGGCTTTTGACTATTGCATTGTTATTAAGTTTTGAAATCAGTATCTTGGAGTTTTTATTAGTCTTATTTGGAATAGGAATAATAGATTCTTGTCTCGATGGACTTTATTTTTATGTTCCTTTGCTTTTAAAATCGATTATATTTTGCTCTTGTTGTTATTTGTGATTGTGGTTGGATTAATTCCTTCAATTAGTGCAATAGTAAAGTCTATTACTAAAAAGCCAATAAAAGTTATAAATAGCGAAGATTAAAAATATTTATTGCTAAAAAATTAATGCTATATTAAGTAATGATTTGATTTTTTCAATTATTAGTTAACCTTTCTACAGATTTAAGATTAATTAAAGTAAAAACCTAAATAAATAAGAATATAATTATCTATGAATGATATAATTATGCTGTTTTCAGCAATAGGAGATTTGAAACGATATGTTCATTAAGAAAAAAGCTTTAATTGCCACTGTTTCATTGCTTTCTTTGTTATTGACTAGTTGTGGTCAGAGGGCAAATAGTGGAAATGGTAGCAACACTGGTGATATTCAAGTCGATGCAGATGCCAGTGGATTAGCTACTGTTAGAATTTATAAGAATAACGATTATTCTTCCAATGGTAGATTTGTTCCAGCTGATAAGGTGGATCTTGAATTAAATTATAACGATTTGTCTGGAACTCTTTCTAACAACAAGTCAGTCATGCCTTCTTTAGGCGATGCTAATCTTTTAGTAATTCCTGTTCATCTCCCTGGTGGAAATGAATACAAGACTGATAAAGTTAAATCTGATATCGAGAAGGTTTTCTTCGGAGACAAAGATGACTCTTCTTTAGGATTTAAATCGGTCAAGCAATACTATAGTGAAGCAAGTTATGGAAAGTTTAATTTGAATGGAACAGTCACTGATTGGTTCGATGCCACTACATTAGTCTCTGATGTCAAAGACATAACTTCAGGAACTGAAGGAACAATCGTGAATAAAATATTGAGAGGTGCAGTGGATTGGGCTGGCTCTTCTCAAGGAATAAATCTAAAAGATTTTGATAATAATGAAGATGGAAACATCGACGGTGTTTATTTAGTCTACGATCATTTGGATTGGACGACAGAAAACTACATTCAACACGAATCTAATCCTCAGTTTGATTCTTCCACTTTGAATCAAGCTTTTTGGAATTTCACTTATTGGGATTTCTATTCTGAATCTAAAAATGATAAGCCCGCAACTTCCGGATTCTCATGGTCTAGTTTCGATATGATGTACACATCATATTGCGAAAGAAATAAAAATGATACTCCGGATTTATCTGACTTATCTAAAATCAAATTAGATTCTCATACATTCATTCATGAGTTTGGTCACCTGCTAGGATTGGATGACTATTATTCTTCATCTGATTCTAGCTATCATCCAGCTGGCGAATCTACTATGATGGATCAAAACATCGGAGATTTGGATTCTTATTCTAAGATGTTGTTGGGATGGGTCACTCCTTATGTCGTGTATGGAACTAGTGAAATCACTATTACAAATGTTTCTAAAAACAGTGGAAATTCAGTAATAGTCATTCCTTCAAACTATGCTGAAATCTCTCAAAGTGTCGAAGATGCAATCAAAGGGAATAGAATCGATAAATTTAGATATACATTCAATCCTTTCAGTGAATATTTAATGATTGACTTGTATACACCTGATGGAAACAATGAACAGGATACTTATGGACCTTACGTTTTTGATAGATCTGCCATGGCAAATAAAGTTGGTGTAAGAATCTATCACATCGATTCTAGAATCTTTAAATGTAAAGTTGTCGATTATATGGGTGGACAAAAGCTTGCCTACGTAGATGGATATGTTTGGGATGGTCAGATGCTCGCTGATGATGAAGCTATATTGATGCCTATATCCAACAATATGAGTGAATCTAAAAATTTCCAATTACCCCAAAGTTTCGATTACTTCGACCAAATCAGATTGCTTGAATCCAGTGGAATCAATACTTTTGATAAGAATGGAATGATGACTAATCAAACATTGTATTATTCTGAAAGTAAGCCTTTTGACATCATGTCTTACGGATATCAGTTCTTCAATGGACGTTATACATATGATGATGGAAACGAACTTCCTTTTAAAGTAAAGGTTCTCAATGTAGAAGATAAAGGAGAGTAAAAATGAAGAAAAATTTATTTGGACTTATCGGATTGTCGATGACTATGTTCTTAGTTGGATGCAATCCATCTAATAATACTAGTCAAACTCCTGACGATAGTATATATAAGCACTCGGTCAGTGTTGAAGTGAGTGGGGCTACTGGTGGAAAGGTAGTGAATCCTGAAAATGTCACCTTGACTGAAAACTTTGATTCATTGACTGATAAGAAGTTCTACAACACTAGAGTTCTCCCTTCTACTGGTGATGTGAACATCCTTGTAGTTCCTTTGATTGTACCCGGATATGAAACAATCGATATCGATGGTGATGGAATCGATGATAGCGAAAGAGTCAAGTCTGATTTAGACAAAGCTTTCTTCTCTTCTGGAAGAGATGATGTCTATTGCTCGGTCAAAGATTATTACTATCAATCCAGTTATGGAAAATTGAATCTTAGTGGTGAAGTCACAGATTATTGTGAGATCAATGATGACTTGGGATATAGTTACACCAATGCGGCTAACATCACTTTGTCTGATACTTACGATATCGTAAACAAGGTCTGCGATTGGTTGTCTGACACCAAGGGATTTGATTTGACTAAGTACGACAATAACAAAGATGGATACATCGATGGAATATGGTGTATATATTCTTGCCCTAATTATTCTAATGGTGGACCTAAAGGAGACGATAATAACTTTTGGGCTTATACATCATGGGGAAATCAAACTCCTACAAAGGATAGAAAACCCGATGTTTCAAAGCCAATCTATAACTTGTTCGGCTGGGCCAGTTACGACTTCATGTATGAAGGATACGGCATTAGCAAAATCGACACACACACTTATATTCATGAGACAGGTCACTTCTTGGGATTGAACGATTATTATTCTGATGTTTCTAGCTATAACCCTATTGGAAAAGTCGATATGATGGATTCAAATATCATCGATCAAAACATGTATTCCAAGATGCTATTGGGTTGGACCAAACCTTATTTGGTGACTGGAAATGCAACTATTGATTTGAAGAGCATGCAAAACGAAAATGCTTTGATAGTTATTCCTGGCGATTCCTATGTCATCAATGACAAGAATGAATTCGATCCTTTCAGTGAATACATTTTAATCGAGTTATACACAAATGAAGGATTGAACTATGATGATTCTAGAAGAAGTGTTTCTGATAGACCTTTAGCTATGAACGATAAGGGTGTGAGAATCTATCATATCGACAATAGAAAATTTGTGGTCGATGTGAAATCAAAGAAAGATGATGGAACTTATACTTCTAAAGAATATAAGATCGGTGATACCATCAATTCTCAACATAAGATTATTCTTCCTATGTCTAACGATAGAGGATCGAGCAGATACAACTATGGATTTGGAGTTGATTCTGATGATAATCTCTTCGATGAAGTTAGAGTTATAGAAGCCAACAATGTCGATTCGTTTAGCAATGGTGGATATCAAACTTCCAAGACTTTGTTCAAGGAAGGATCTTCATTCGATATTGGAACATATAGCAAGTTCTTCATCAACAAGTCATCTGATAAGACTAAAGGTTTGTTAGATACAGGAGATTCTTTCTCCAAGACTATTTCAATAGGAGAGATTAAGTAATATGAAAAGAAATAAAATAATCATCTCTTTAGCATTGTTTTCCTTGTTAAGCTTGACAAGCTGTGGCAATGGCACTTCTATAACCACTCCTTCTGACAAAACGGATAAAAAGCCTATTGACTACAATTCCGGCAGGGGATTAGAAGGAAATCAAGATGCCGATGACATCATCGATGATAGCGATAGTTTATTGAACAGCTTCTTGAACGGTGTCTCTGGTGTGAGTCGCTACTCTTATGAAGTCACCAGCACGGTTCAAAATAATGAAGGTCATTTCACAGATTACTTTGATTCTAAATGCTGGTACAACTTAGATCACGAAGATGATTCGGCTAGTTTTGGATTGGCCTTGGATGAAAACAATAAATTATTCAAATACTACTTGAATGATGATTATGATCCCACCCCTTCGCTTTATCAGTATACTAAATATACGACTGATGGAGTGACTATCGATGACACGCTGTATGGACCTTTGAACCTAGCTACTGTCGGCATGCTCTCAACTTTGGACGGAATCACTCCTAGCACTGCTGAAGTGTCTATCGGAACTAAAGTAGCGACTAACAAATATATGTTGACTTCATCCGATGTTCTTTCGGTCTTTCAATATATGACCACGTATGGATCATCCATATCTAGCTATATAACTACTTGTTATATCAATATCCTCGATATGGATAGTCTCGAATTTGAGTGTCAAATCGATTTAGGAAGTTATGGATCGATAACTGGCCATTTCACTGATTTGACTGATAAGTCTTCGATTTTGGATAAGACAAAATCAAAGTTGGTTTCAAAGACTTTAAAAGGTGTTGAGAAATATGATGATGTCACTAAATTCATGAATGTTTTGAATCAAAATAATTTCACCATCAAAGGTTATAACATACATCTATCTAATGGAAATGAATTGAAAGCTGATCCTTACACTGTTTACTGTACTAATAACTATTTCTATTTTCACTTCAAAAATCCTTCATATCATGACTTTGGATATGTTTTAGTTAAGAAAGGAACAGAAGTTACTTATTATTCTAAGAATGCCGATTACGACTATACAAAAAATCCAAACGATGAATACGATAAGACAAAGTTAGTACCTACTACTAAAACTTTGAATTATGATGCTTGTTATGGATTCACCACTGACAATAATGGAAACTTATTCTTCGATTATTTCCATGGACCTGTCGAGACAGAGAATACAAAGTACAATGAAGAGTATGAATACTTGAAGGATATTCCTGAAAGTGAGCGTAAAGAGAATGTTCTTTACATCGTTAAGGAAGAAGGAACTAATATCAAAGTTGTATACGAATGGAAGAAGAGCGGAAACGATGAGACATATTCCTGGGCTAGATATTCTGGATGGTATAACGATGTCGGTGCATTCTATGTCAACGATATCCAAGCTACTTTCTACCCTTATAACATGGGAATCACTCAATATGCCGAAGCTTATTTGGAGCAAAGCCTTACTGACAGTAACTATTATCATTCCAATAATAGTGAATTGATGTCTGGTTGGGCTAATGGATTATTCGGTTGGGGTTGGCAATCTAGTACCAATTGGATGAGCAGTGTCAAGGATTCCTATATTAAATTGACTAAGGATAACGATGGAAACATCACTAGCGGTGAAGTTGGACTGAAGATGCAAGCAAATTATCAAGGAACATATGGACTTCACTCGGTCTATTACACCTATAGCAATTTTGGTTCTACTTCTTATACTGTCACTGAGACATTCTTGACTGGATTGGGGGTGAGTTTCTAATGAAATTTAAAAATATTATCGTTTCTTTATCCTTGATTTCCTTGTTGGCTTCTTGCTCCAATCAAACGACAACTCCTGTTCTTACAACTCCTAGCGATAATTCATCCAATACTGGTGATAACGATTACCAACCTGTAGGTGAATTACAAAGATTGATGAAAGAAATAAAGAAGGATTCTAACTTCTCTATCGGATATCATGTAAGTAACTATGACCAAGGTGAATCCGATATGAACTTCTTCTTCACCAATTATTCATTTCAACAAGGAAACAATACTAATTCTCAAGGTATAGCTCAAGGTGATGGATTCATCTATAGATATACATTGGATGACGAAGGAAATGTCGATGCTGGAATTCCTTTGGTCAACTATAACACCGGGATAAGATATGATGAAATTTATTCATATATCAACGGTGTAGCTAATTTGGATTTGTCCAAACTCCCGACTGAGACTGATGACGATGGATATTATCCTTATGAGTTCGGTCAAGAAGGGAATGAAGCTAATGATTTGGTCATCATGACAGTCTTCCTTAGACAAACTCAAGGTTCTTTGTATCCTAAGTCTCTCAAAATAAAGACGATCGGTGACTCTATCTTGTTCGATTCGGTTCTTTTGACTTATGGAGAATCATCAGACAATCCTTTGGACTTGAGAATTCAATCCAGTGTTTATGATATAAACAGTACGACAAATTCTCAAATCAAATCTTATATAGATTCGGGAAAGACAGCTAAGGATCCATTAAATTTTGATTTCTATAAGGTGTTCAATAAATATTTGAACTGTAACGATAACTATACAATTTCATTAGATGGAACTGGAATGACTAACTTGTCTTCAGCTTATAAGCTTGATTACACTGAGAAGCGCACCCAAGATGGAATTTTGGATGTTTTTTCTAGTGGGGAGAGAAGTGGTGCGATGATGGATCAAGGATCATTGAATTATTTTGAATTAAATTCAAATGATAAATTGAGCATAATCGGTACTCCTATTGCTGATTCGGATGGCAATTTCTATAAATCCATATACGGAGACTATAGAACCTCTTTCAGCTCATTTGATTTCTCATTGCTGAGTGGATATGTGAAGAATAATGAAGAGAAGATATATTATTTGACTGATAGTCAATTCGTTTATTATTTTGCTCATCTATGTCAAATCAATGTGCAGGATGATTTCAGTGTAGATGGTGTCACTATTCAAATAACAGATGAAGATAAAGCTGAGTTTACTGCTACTTTTGATCTATATAGCAAGAATACTGGAACTAGATATGGTAAATTTAAAGCTAAGTTCTTCGATGTCAACAACACATCAATTCCTGAGGTTACAGATTATTTGTCCGAAGGCGATGAGCCTTCGACTCAAACAAAAAATGATTTGAAGACTGTATTGGATGCCTTTAAAGGAAACAACTATTCTTATGACACTTTGGTGAATAGCAAAGGTATGGCTAAAGTCTTTTATAATCCCTCCTATTATTTCCTTCAAGTATATGGAGATCCTAATACCAATGAAGGATACTTGAAGGACGGTGACCATATTTATTCCTTTGGAGTTCAGTATGAGACTGATACAAGCGGACAGATTAAATATGATTCAAACAATAATATGATTGTCAAGGAATTTGTTGTGAACAAAGGCACAGATTATGCTGATGCTATTCATAATATGAAGCTTCCCGGTATTGGAAAAGTCTATAGCGATGAGAATTCATTGAATTATATGTCTGAATTTTCTACAGACTTATATGATACTGATAAGTATGACATAGGAACATATGGTGGAATTACATATTGGAATTTAAACGACTATACTTTAAGTCAAAAGATATTTGATTATGTTTATTCCGGAACTAAATCATTATTGCCTTTAGGTGTTGGAGTTAAAGTTTCAAATAAAGCCGATTCGAAAAAATTGTCTTTGATATTAGCTAGCACTATGTCAGATGGCTCTCAAAGCGGATATGCTGCTTTGACTTACTATGATATCGGAACTACTTCCAATCCAATTATAGAGAAGCAAATTGAGAATTACTTGTCTAACAAGTAATAGAAAGGATTTGATGCTTATGAAAAAAAGAAAATTAATTCCTGCTTTATCTTCTTGGTTATTATTGACTTGCCTTATAGGATGCAACGACAATAATATTAATTCTTCAAACACTAGTGGGAAGCCTTCGACCGGTGTTCCTTCGACCGTGACTCCTACTGATAAAAAGCCTGTCACCAAAGTAGAAATAAATGGAACGAAGACTTTAATAGTCGGAGAAGATACAAAGCTTATAGCTAATACTGAAGTGACCTGGTCTTCTTCAGATGAGACAGTTGCAACTGTCGATGAAACTGGAAAGGTTCATAGTGTAGCTTCAGGTTCTGTTACCATCACTGCTACTTCTATTGAAAATCCTAGTCTTTCAGCTGAATGGGAGATTTCGGTCAGCATGAGAATTCCTTCCAAGGACAAGTTGACCTTCAGTGCTAAGATCGATGGAAGTGAAGTCTCTCCTGTCAATGGAAAGTATAGTTTTCCTTTAGGAAAAGAAGTAATACTTACTATTAATTCTCAAGAAGGATTTATGACTCCTAGCGTCACATTCAGCTTGACTCTTCCTAGTGATGTCGATCAAACAATATGCAGCGTCGAAAATATTGCAGATACGACTAATTCAGCTGAATTTTTAGGAATAGGTAGCTTTGAAGGTGGAACCTTGACTGCAACTTGCTCTTTTGGAGATAGTGAAAGCAAGAGTATAAAGATGCCGATTCAATTCGATGTCATCGATACTAATGCCGTTAACAAAGCCAACTTCTTCAAAAAGTTTGAAGGATGTGAAGCTGTCGAGAAGAATTCGTTGACCGATGCTAAAATTACTGAAGAAACTAAGACTACTGATTTGACTGATGCTTCTATAAATCCTGAAACACAGCAAAAATCCTATACTTATGCTTTGTTTACCGATGCCGTTTATGTCAAGGTGACTGGAGATTCCAAAGAAGATTATTTTGCTGGATCCAGAAATGGCTCTACATATCTTTTCGATTATGACGGCAGCAAGATTGGAACTTTCTATAACTTTGGTAGTTCAGAAAAGTTAGGTGAGTCCTTCGTATTGTTGAATCATGCACCTGTCTATGGATTTGCTAATAGAATCAAAGCTTTGTTCGATTCAGCTTATGGATTAGATACTGGTTTGGTCAACTTTGGAAATTATGCAGCATATGCATATTCCACTTTCACCATAACTAGTGAAAAGGCAGTGGTAGTATCTAATTTCGATTATAGTTCTACACATTATGAATTGAATTTGACGGTGAATTTCGACGGAAGTAAGGAAGGAAGTAAGATTACTTCCTTTAAGTTTACTGAATTGTCTCAAACTTCAAAAAAGAAGATTGAATATAGTCTTGAAGGATCTAACTTCGTTTACGGAGAAAAGAAGATCGATAGTCAAGATAACAACAAATCCTATTTGTCTTTTGATAAATTCTATTACAAGACTCTAAATCTAATTTGTTTAGGTGGAACTAATGTTGATTCTGTAGGTGACTACACCAACACTGATAAGTATGGAACTAGTGATGATTTCAACGCTGAAGAGAATGCTTATATTCTTCCTAAATATAAATCGTTGGCAATGCGTATAGATCCAACACTTGGAAATCCTATCATCGATAGCATAACAGTGACTCAAGATAACCAAGATGTGATTGTCTCATCCATAGGTAGCAACGGACTAGTCATTTTCCAACCTAAGACTGAAAGAGTGCAACAAGATGATGGAAGCTATAAGGATGTCGTAAAAGAAGGAACCACAATCTTTACTTTAACTTCAGCAAAGAATAAAGTTTCTACTTCTATAAAAGTCGAATTTAAGACAGAGACTATCAATGCTATAGAAGTCATGGACAACAAGCCTAGCAACAATGACTTTGGTGATGTCTATTTGAATGAGAATTCAAATTACTTTACATTAAAAGCTTCACCTAATGATGATCAGGTTGACTATGAATACGAAGCTATAGACTCTCAAACTGGTGCTTTGCTATCGGATTTGAGAATCGATCACTATGTAGATGGAAACATCGATGGTTTATCTAGCTTCTATTACTACATTGTTGGAAGCAAGGTTGGAACATATAGCTTCAAAATCAGAGTTAAAGGAACTGCTGTTTCTACTAAAGATATCTTTACTATAAACATTAAATCTCCTTTGTCTGATACTGAGATATATAACCATGTAAAGGATAAGACTTATAAGATAACTACAAGTACTTCAGTCCAGACTGTTAAGTTCACATCTAATACAAGTATTGCTTATACTTATAAAAATGAGAGTTCTGGAATAGATCAAACCGAAAATATTGCAGTGACTATCACTGATGGAAAAATCAAGGTTAACGATGTCGAAGAAATTAAGATTACATCTAGTAAAATTGACGATACTGTAGATTCAGAAGGCTCTACTTCAAGAACTACATTCACTAGCACTTATAGAGGTCAAAAATTCAACTCATCTTCTAAGTATTATATTGGTGTGATGGCTGAGAATATCAGAGTATCTTCTGACTTTAATACTTTGGGAATATTCTTCATCAACAATTATGGTGGATATGAGAAACAAGAATTTCAAGTGGATAAATCTAGCCAAATTGATATAGATAACCTTCCCTCTTATTTGAATGGAAAGACATTGGTGAATAATGATTTGAGTTTTATTATTGGTGCAGGTAACTGCATGGTCAGTGTCTCCTTTACTTCGACCCACGCCTCCTTGACAATGGTCAATAATCAGAACACAACTATTGGAACACTTGAGTTTGACTATGCTTACGATTCTACAAGTAATGAAATAGTTGTTTCAAACAGCACTTCTATTACTGGACCTGCTTCTATGGGTGGATATTCGTTATCTGTCACGGGATTAACTTTGTCGGCAGATAAGTCATCGATTAATATCTCTATTGGAGCCTTATCTCAGTATTCTGAAGAGCCGATGCCTTCAGAAGTCAAAATCAAATTGTTCTAGCATTTTGTTTCTTTAAGCTGATAGCCGATAAAGGCTATCAGTTTTTCTTTTTAGCTTTAGTTAAGGATATGGTCAAAAAATATAGAAATGAATGATTAAAAACTATAATTAGATTTTTAAAAGATGATATAATTCTACCAGTTCAAGTAAAAGGACCGTATTAAACATGAAAAAAACATCAAAATTAGCTATTATTTCTTTGTTAGCTGCTATTTCATTAACAGCATGTGGTGGTAATGAAAGTAATAGACTTTCGTCTACTCCTACCAACAACACCGGTAATTCTCAGACTCCCAGTAAGCCTTCGACTCCATCGACTCCTGAACCTAAGCCTTCTTATGCTATTACAGCTACTGAGGGTGAAGGTTATAAGATTGAGGGATTGCCTAAGACTGCTAAGGAAGGTGAGACAGTCACATTTACACTTACTCTTGATCAAGGAAAGGAAGCAGATTCAGTCAAAGCCGGCGATGTCGATTGCACTTTGAATGATGATGGTTCTTATTCATTCACCATGCCCGGTGAAGCAGTGAATGTTGCTGTCACAGTTAAGAACAAGAAATTCAAAATCAACTCTATTTATTTCGATAGTGGAATGAGTTACTATAACCCAACACTAAGTTTTAGTGTTGGAGATGAGTTTGAATTTGGTCAGAAAGTAGATTTCACATTGAGCGCTGCAACTTCCAGTTTTTACGCTTCTACTCTTGGAAGAGAAGCAATCTTTATCAATGATGAAGTTATCGATTTGGGTAGCCTTGGCCTTTCCGGTCAAGTAACAACTGTCGATAATTTGAGCTTCACAATGCCTGCAGAGGATGTCGATATCTATGTTATGCCTAAGGCAGTGGATATGACATCTGGTGATGCTGATAAGAGAGTTAATAAGATTGTTATCGATGAAGCTCCTTCAGAAATCAAGGTTTTCTCTTCTGAAAAATTTTTATATGATTCAACATATAATTATGTTTTCAATAGTCTTTATGTAGCAAGAACCGATTCATATATTGTGACAAAGGTTTCTTATAAGGCAGACAATGTTTCTGAATGGACTGAGTTGGCTTTATCAATGACATGGACAGACAATATCTCTTTTATTTCTTTGAGCAATTTAAATCGTGGTACAGTCACTGGAGATCTTCATTTAAAGATTGAAGGAAAGAAGGTAGCAAGTCACAAATTGACAATTGTCAATGGTGATGTCGTAACCTTTGCTAAACAACCTGCTGCAACTTATGTAGAAGGAGATCCTGTCAGTTTGTCATTTACAGGGGTCGATGCAGACAAGGTTATCAAGTATGATATTCAAGGTGCTGAAAACACAGCATCTTCAACTGCTACTAATATTATATTCGAGATGCCTGGAAATGATGTTACCATCACATTCTCAGCTACCGATAAAGGAAAGATTACTTTTGAAACTATTGAAGGTGTGGAAAGTGCAGTTGCTAAAGATTCTTCCTATTCATACTATGCAAATGAAATCACTTCAGCAAACCCTGGAGATACATTATATGTATTCGCAACCGCTAAGGCTGGATATACAATCACTGCTGCATATATAAACGGAGACAAGGAACACAAGGTAACAATGGGTACTTATGATACTTGTTTCAAACTTACTATGCCAGAATCGGGTGATGCATTGATTGGATTTGAAGTGGAAAAGAATGGTTCTATCAACATCGAAAATAAAGTTGGAAAAGATGAAACCATAACTGAAGTCAAATACTATTCAAGTTCTTATGCTTCATCTACTTCCGAAAAGACAAATAACGGATTTGGTGCCAATGCTGACGTCTATATGTTTGTGAAGGTTAAGGATGGTTATAGTTTAGGTGATGCTACAATTACAAATAAAGGAACTAATACTACATGTAAAGTAACTAATAGTTATAATGGAAGTTATTATAATTTTAAGATGCCTTCTGATGGAAGTGATGTTTCAATCAACATTAATGTCATCCAAAACGGAACTATAACAGTACAAGTAGATTCGACTTATGTTGAGTCTACATCTTTATCCAAGAGTAATTATTCATCAGATAACCTAGCTAATAATGCTATAGGTGCTGGTGAGACCTTCTATGTATTTGTTAAAATGAAGGAAGATGTCAGTGGATATAGTTTAGGTCAAGCACAAATTAAGGGCAAGGATGATACAGCTGTAGACGTTCAAGAAAATTACGGAAATACTTATTACCAGTTCACAATGCCTTCTGATGGTAGTGATGTGACAATTGTTATAAGTATGGTAAAAAATGGAAACATAACAATTGCTGAGAATGCTGGTGTCTCTGAATCTAAGATTTCTACTGGCGCAAGTTGGTTACAAGATGCAAGCAAAGCCAATGATTTTGCTCCCGGTAAGAAATTCTATATTTTAGCTAAACCTGTAGATGGAAAACTTGTTACCAAGGCTAGTATGAGTGATGGTACTGAATTCAAAGCCACTGAAGTTGAGGCTACATATAATTACGGTGACGGATTCTCTTACTTTAAGTTCACAATGCCTAAAAATGGTGTTGCTAACATCAGCTTCACTACTGCAGATGCAAAGAAGGTCACATTTGATACCGTTGATGGTTTGACCTTCTCCTTCCCTTCAGGTGCTACGAGTGGAACCTCATTTGCTGTCGGCGAAAAGGTTCAAGTAATGGCAACTGCTGGTTATGGTTACACAGTAAAATCGTTAGCTATCAAGGATCATGCTGATGTTCAAGTCGACAAAAAGACTGCTGATAATGGAAATACTTATTATCAATTCATCATGCCTGATTATGATGTGACATTAACTGGTACTGTTGAAGCTAGTCAAGTTGTAACCATTTCCGTCTTGGGAACTAAGATGCCTAGTAAAGCTCATGCAGTAACTATTAATGTAAACGGTGTTTCATCAGCACCTTCGTATTCTTACGATTCAGGTAAGACTGATGTTTCTATCACATGGATTGTTGGTGATACATTGTCATTCACATATACCACCATTGATTATAGAACAGATGATGATATTTATGTAGTAATTACTAAAAAAGATGGATCAGTTAAAGAAATTCAAATGTCAGCAGGTTACTACAACTACTCAGCAACTGCTACTCTTGAAGCTGATTGGGCTTCTATTTACTTCAGTGTAGGCAGCACACTTACAACCAAGTAATTTAAACTTATATTAGTGCACGCATTTGCGTGCACTTTTTTGTTTTTCTAATATAATAATTAAGAAATGAGGATAGAATTATGAATAAAAAAAAGAAGTTATACTCTATTATCCTTTTAGGTGCTGTATTATTGTCTTCATGTGGTAAGTCGTCTTCTATCGATAGCAATCCTACTACACCATCGATAACTGGTGGTGACAATAGCAATTCGAGTGTCGATAGATATTTAGTGTCTTTTAACAAGGTTATTGACTGCTCTATTCAATTAGATCATTCCGATAACAAGTATAAAGAAGGCGAGTTGGTTTCTATAGTATTGGGTATAAGTAATGAATCTAAAGAATTCGATAGATTCGAATGTGACGATGTATCGATAGAAATCAATAGTTCTACATCAAATCGCATAGAAGCATCTTTTATAATGCCTAAAAAGAATGTGGACATTGATGTGATTCTAAAAGATAAGGATTTAGATTCTTTTAGAATTAAAGAATTGAAGAACTATTCAACTTATGATGCTTCATTAAAAGAAGGAGATAAATTTAAGGCTGGAGATAGTGTTGAACTCATATTGTCAGGGTCTTATTTTTCATCATCAGATGTATCTAACACATATATTCAAATAGATGATGAATATTACCATCCTTCATTGGTTGATTCTATCAATGGTACTGCCACCTCTATGATCCTATCGTTTGTTATGCCCAACAAAGACATATCTATTATTATTTCTGCCGGAAACAATCAAATCAACAACAATGGATTTAAAGTTTCTTTAGATGAAAATGAATATGTCGATTTGATCGCATATAATCCAGAAGAAAAATATACTAGATTCTATGGTGGATTGGTGAGGAAGATTGGATATAAAGTGACATCTGTTCAATATAAGATAGGAGCTGATGGTCAATGGACTGATAACTATTCTTTGTTTGATATCAGCAATATTTGTAATTTATATATATTGAATATAACAGCAGATGTTGAAATAAAAGTTATAGGTGAATTTACAGGCGTTAGGACGATAACATATATAAATGAAGATGCCATTATTCCTACTACTAGTTCTTTATATTATGAAGGAACTGAAGGCGACACTTATAGTGTCTCCTTCAGGCCTCATCCTAAATATACTTTGACTGGCAAGCCGACATTTGAAGGTGTGGAAGTAAATGATGACGACGTCACAGACTCTTATTTTAAATTGACCATAGGTCTATCTGATATAACTATTACTTTCCCGGTAAAAATAAATAATAAAATCACTGTATTAGATAATGATGATCTTGATTCTTATATTATCAAAAGTAAAAATATAGAAACTGATTGTTGTGCTTCATTAGCCACCTTTAATTTCTATCCTACTATGAAGAGAGGAAAAGTTATTACTGCCGCTAGAACTATAGATTCTAACGGAACAAAGGGTAGTTGGTGTTATCCCTCTGATGACAGTTATGGTGTTCAATCTATCGAAATGAGAATGCCTAAATCTGGAGACTGTCAGATAGAAATAAATACTGCTGATGGATTCACTATAGATATAGACAAAATAGATCATGGTTCTATGACTATTAATAGAGATACATTTAGAAAAGACGATAGAGTCTATTTTACAATCCAAACAGAATCAAATTTCTATAGATTTAATAAATTGATAGATTCAGAAACTGGTAAGACTATAGAGACTACCATGAATGAGAATAGCGGATACTTCACTATGCCTGAGAAGTCCTTGAAGCTCAAGGCCATAATAGTTGAAGTAGAAAAAGCTGATGTCAATTTAATTGGAGATTTGGATAAACTCGAGTCCATTGAGATTCAAGGAAATAAATCTTTAACTAGAATGAATAAAGATAAAACCTTAGGAACATTCATTGTTGGAGAATACATAACTATACTACCGGTAACTTTAAAATCACAATATCAAGATGATTATATTGTTACTGTTAAAAAGATAGTCAATGGAAAAGAAGAAGAGATTAAATCTAGTAATGGATCATATTTATTTTCGGTAGAAAAAGGACTTACTGATATAGTTATGTCAGTAGAAGAGAAAGCACAAGTAAAAAGCTTTAAAGCTACTATCAATAAGCCTGATGGTGTAAAACTAACGTTTAAAGTCAATCATAAGTCAGTTACTTCTTTAGATGATACTTTGATTCCTGGCGATGATGGGAAAGCAAGACTAGAGATATTTGTAAATGGATATGCAAAGCCAGCGGATTATAATGTTCAAGTGTTGGATAATGAAAACAATGAAGTTATAGCCGAGTCTGGAATGATTAGTGTCGCTTATATGATTTATAGCGATATTACGATCAACATAACAGCTAAATAAAATGTGAGGATTCTATATGAAGAAATTTAAACTAATTGCTTTGATTTTGTTATTAGGTAGTGTTGCATCGTGTGGAAAAGAATCTATTAGCAATTCGACCATATCTTCCACTTCGGATAAAAAAACTGATATATCATCGACAAAGAAGGCAGAAACAATCGATGATAAATTCGATAAGTTGTTGTCTGATATGGCTTATGGATATAGATTAAAAACCACTGCCACAACATTGACTAGTGATGGATACTCAAATTATTGTCTTGATATAGGTGTAAAGGATAATGGATATGAGTTCATTAGATATGATTCAAAACAAAATCAAGAAGCAGATAGAAATTCTGTATATGTAGAATATTTCTATTCTTACGATCCGGAAGCTCTCACTCCTTTAGTATCTATGCCTATGTTAGATATTTCTAATAAGATAGATTATTATCCTTATACTATCAATGGCAAAAATCTCGAATGGTCCGACTCAGGATATCAAAATATGTTCACATATTTTGAAAAGGATAATTATTTAGATGATGAGGGTACTTATACACTGGATGTCGAGGATGATTATGTTAAAACATATCTTCCTTTATTAGCCACTCAGTTTTTGCATGAATACACCAGAACTATCAAAGAATTTTCTTTCATCTATAACAAGGATAATGATGGATTTGATGTAAATATAGTGTTCAATCCTATCACCGGATCTTTCTCTAATACTGAATTAGAGATTCAAGGTCAAGTAATTCCAGGTGATGATTTTGAATTTAAACAAGCTGAATATATTAAAACTGGTGAAGAAAAAGAAGAGTTGAACCAAGTCTTTTCTAAATTAAAGAATAACAAGTATTCTTTTGTAGATACTACTTATTCAATTGATGAAAACAGCAATAAGACAGTCGAATCGAAATATTCAGGTAAAACAGATGGATCTAGTTTGATACTTGAATCGGAGACTTCAACGTCAAAGATGAATTTCTTATATAAGAATGTCGGAAACAATCAAATCCAACAAGCCAATAAACTTGGAAATGATTATTATGCTTATGGATCAGTTATCTATTCATCTATAACACCATTACTTCCATCATTTGATATGTCTTCTATATTCTTTAATAAGACTGATGATAATAAGTATGTATATGATGGTAGAGCAAATTTCTTAAAGACGAAAACTTATAATTTCTCAGGTGAAGGCTTAGCTGTTACTTCGATGAATGTAACTTTCGATGATGATTCAGTATTGTTTGAAATCGGATTCGATAAATCAACAAATATAGAAGAGATCAAGTATACTTTCTTGAATGAATCTAATATAGCTAATAGTATAGAAATTAAAACTGATTGTTCTGATGTTAAGTTATCGACTTTACTCGAAGGTTATTCTAAGGCACTGATTGGATTAGAAGAATTAATTGGTGGAAAAGATAACTTGAATCTCATTCCAGTAGTTGGAGGAAGACAATCTGTAGCAGGTCTTTATTATTCCGATGGAGTCGATGGTGATGGTGAAGAAACAAAAGAGAAGTATTATGGAATAGAATATAGGTTAATTGGAACAAGTGGATTAGAACAAATAAATCTATATGAGACTAAATTGATAGAAGCCGGTTTCATAGCTACTAAAACTCAAGGAACTCATTTCTCTGGTGATTTGTTCACAAAAGAAATTCAAGTCAATGGTGATACTAAGACATTGAGATTGGAAGTTGCGTCAGGAACCACTTATCAGACATTAGCCATTGCAATAGATGTAGCATAAAATAAAACTGGATTATCAGTGTAATCCAGTTTTTTGTTTATTTGATTATTTATTCTCTAGTTAAGATAGTCGAATCAGACTTGCCCGAATCAGATTCAATAGTCAGTTTATATTCATTATTTGATAATGTTATTGCGATTGAATATCCACCACACTCAAATGATAGATAATTATCTGAAATGGATACGTTTGTAACTGCATATCCTGTTTCATCATCTAAATTGAAGCCCATTTTAAATGTGACTGAATATACATATTCATCTTTAGAATACTTATCAGTATTCTTTTTCTTTTCTACTTTAATTTGTACTTTTTGATTCTTGAATGGACTGGTTGAAGAGAATGATCCAGTGAATGTTCCATACATTTTGCTCAAAGAATCAAATTCACTTATCGTATTTATATCAAATGGAAGTTTGGAAGAGTCAGAAAAGATCTTATATTCGACATATCCTCCATTTTTATGAAGGAATTTGACTGTATCGATTTTTGAATTCGATAATTTGATCTCGGCTTTGATGACATCTTCAACATGATAAGAATCATCTAAATCAGAGAACGAGTCGAAGTAAAAAGCAAATCTATCTGGCATTATGGTCAATGAATAAACATTTGTTTCTTTATCGAATGTGAAGGCTTCGATTGGTTCACTTCTTCTAGGCATAGAGTAGGATAAATGAGTTATATACGATCCATCGCTATCCTTTTCTTTTTCTTGCTTATAGTAGTATGTTCCATCCTCTTTTGTGATTTCATGTACATATCCATCTTTGACTAAAGCACCGCTGAAATTATTATCATTGATTTGATAGAACATTACAGAGGAGGATATATATCCTTCGAGATAAGGCATTTTAACATTGCTTATATTTGATACATTTCTTTCAAAACTATAAGGATTGCTAAATAAGTTATCAAAGGCTGATTTCAATGCATCATGATAGTCTTTGTGCTCATATGGGACGGGTTTATTAGCTTCGTGATCAACGTTTTTGTCATTGTTGATAGTGAAGTCGATTTCATAATGGAATGGAGATCCATCCTTACCACTAGTTTCCTTACTAACTATATGGAATGAATCTATGGAGTCGTTCTTAACTATAATTTTGAATTCATCAAAACTCATTATGGATAAGATTGCTATTTTTGATGTGAAGTTTCTAGCAGCCTTATATCTATTACCTGCTGTTTGACCATCTTTTGAGAAATCCAAGTAATAGTTACCATCATTATCCTTATCGAAGAAACCTGAATCACTTGTTTCATCGTAGAATGGATTTGATACCATTGACCAGGATAAAGATCCTTCTCCATCTGAGGCTTTGGTCAATACTAGATTGTTATTTTCATCTATATCATATGTTCCGACATATTCATTAGAATCTTCAGTGATTTTAAAATAATCTAAGCTTCCTTCTTCATTTCCGACTTTTCTATCGTAGTGATAAGAATCATCGCTGAATTTAGTTGTGAATGTTGTTGTTTGATTTAAGTCATCACCATCAAAATCTTTGATGGTTCCATTTATAGTCAATCCGGTTTTCATGGATTCGAACAAATCGAATAAGGACTTAGTCGATTTAGAAGTAGATGAATTGTTAGTGGATTGTTTGTTGGTCGATGATGGGTTTGTACTAGGCTTAGATGTTTTGGGTGTTGTGTTTGTGCCACTGCAACCGACCAACAACAAAGCTAAAGATAAAATAGATAGATGTTTAGATTTCATGATTTCCTTCTTTCATTGGCCTTAAGATTTAACACTATTGTGCGATATTTATTCAAGAGAAGATTTAAGCAATTTGATTTAAACCAAAAAGCAGCCATCCTATAATGGCTGCTTGATGATAATATTGATTACCAATTAGTAAGTATCTGGAACTGATAAAGCACTGCTGAATACATGAATTTTTACAGAGTTTTGTGCGACACCATTCCAACTATTTATATATGGACTCACTGATAATTCGTATACATTTCCGTTTATAGTCTTTGTATAGAGTTTATAGGCGGCGTAAGTATCGTTGTAATTTGATTTGTCGGTTAAGGTCCAACCATCTTCTACTAATTTTGCCTTATAGTTTTCTATGAATTCATCTCTTGCAGTTTCATTTTCAAATTTATTGGTTTCAAAGTAACAATCGTTATGACCGGCATCATATAATGAATTTGTATGAGCGATTGTATTATCCCATCCTGGCTTTGCATATAAGTAAGGAACAACATTGTCGATTTTCCATGCTACCATTTCATTATATAAAGAACTATTTGCTTCTTGGAATGAAGTAGGTTCATCGTGTTCTTTAGCCTTGGTCCAGTCTATATCGATGGTAGTAGAACCATAATTAGAATAATTGGCTTCGATTGTGACTTTTTCATCAAAGGATTCTAGTTTTGTAGAAATCTTAGATACGTATCCATCAGTGATATAGAGGTTTCCTTGATCGATATATTGACCATTCATATAAGGAAGATATAAGCATTGACCTACGAATTGACCATTCTTTCCATTTCCACCACGTGATACATATGCACCATTAGAGTTTTTATCAGCAAAGATATCAGCTGAGAAAGCAAATGTTGGATAACGATTTACTGTATCGCTCTGGAATGGAGTTGTATGAGTCTTTTCAATATATAAATCTTTGGTAGTATCATTGTAACTATACTCATAGTATCCAGTATTAGTCTTTTTAATACCAGTATGTGTTGTTTTACCATTTATTGTTACTACTTGGTCAATAGCATCTTCATTAAACTTCATTGTGTACATATTGACTGACGATCCGTAATCCAATGAGTATTTAACTGTATAGTTATGGCTTGAAGCTGAAGCATTTCTTGCTGTTTCGATAGTGTCATGATAAGTCTCATGTGTGAAAGGCTCTATATGTTTTATTTTAGCAGTGCCTATTTCTGAAATAGTTCCAGTAGCTATAAATCCGTATTTGGTGTCAGGATCAGATTCATTTGTTGCTGCAGGATCTACGATCATGGTGACTCCATCGATAACTCCGTTTGTGACGGAGAAATACAAGTCATCCAAAGCTACATTAGATCTTCTTAACAACATTAAAGGAATCAAAGTTTCATAGTAATATCCACCGATGTAGTGATATGTTTTTCCTCCATCGAATGTTGCGAAGTCTTCATAGGAGAAATAATCACTTTCTCCTCCAGTCACTCCTAAGAAGTTGGCGTAGTTAGTGTCAAAGTTTCTTTTATTTCCTTCATCATTAGTCAAAGTCTCTTTTGCGAGTTTGTTATTTATATCGATGTATTCTTTGGAAAGACTAGAGCCATTTCTTACATAGGCTTGGTTCATTGTTTCTTTTTGCTTGATATTATCGTATGCAGTTACTGAGTATGCATCAGTTAAATTGTATTCAAGGTTAAATAAATATGAATCGTCATTTTCTTCGAATATGATTTCTAAATCAGTATCACCTACTTTTGTGGAATTCAATTCATAGTCATAATCGTAGAGCTTTTCATTAATATTGAATTTAGCTGCTCCGGTGACAGTCTTGAACATGTCTTCGTTCATGGTTTCACCTTCTTCGACGGTTACTTCCATCTCAGAATAGACGGATTCATCATCCGCCATTGTGGCTTTGATGATTACAGTTCCAAACTTATCAGGCATTGAAGTTAGCAAAGCTTCCTCTTGCTCTTGATTTTCTAATCTAGAAACTTTAACTATGCTTTCATCGGATGAAGTCCAATTGACATCCTTGTTTCCATATTCATCTACGATTGCATAGATAGATCTTTGTTGATTAGGATAGAGATTTCCCATCATCTTAAGCTTAATTCTGTCATCAGTATGGAGCTCGTTGTTAGAAGAGGTTGTATCTTTTCCTGTGTTTGATGAGTTAGGCTTTGGTGTGGGTGTAGCACTAGGATTGGTAGAAGGTTGTATAGATGGTTCTGTTGTCTTGCCACATGATCCTAGCAATGTTAATAATATTAGTGTGGAAAGACCTATTTTATTTTTTCTCATTTGTTTTTATTCCTTTCGTTTTATCTATGAGGGCTAGATTATAAAGGCATAAGTTATCCTAGTCAAGTGATTAGATAACACAAGCATCACTTGTCAAATAAACATCGATAATATGAAATATGGTTGTTTGATTCTCTTTAATATTTTTTGTAATCAGTCTTCTATATTTTTGATAAAATAATAAAAGTTAAGTGCTTACACAAGAGCAATAAAGGATCAAAGGAGAAACTGTTATGGAAAAAAACTATTTTACTTCTAAGAACAATGTAAAAGCTAAAGACTATACGAATATATTGGATGATGCAGAGGAGCATGATAAGTCTAAATCATATGATAGCTTACCTTTTGCTTATAAGCATGTAAAATTGAAAAGTGAGTATATAATTGAAAATGTACTCCTTTCAGTGAATCACTTAAAAGTATTCTATAAGAAGAAACACTTCTTAAAGAAGGAATACATCAAAGCGGTTCATGATATTAGTTTTAAAATTCATAAAGGTGAAATCTTTGGAATAGTAGGAGAAGAGGGAAGTGGAAAGACTATTACGGCTAAAGCTATAGTAGGGGAAGAAAGCATAACTTCTGGTGCTGTTTATTTTAAAGGTGCACGTATTGCAGCTGGAGACAGATGGAACAGGAAGGAAATAGAGTGGTCTAAGAAAAATGGAAAGAAGGAAATCGAAAGACTGAAGAACGCTAAGACCGTAGAAGAAGTTGAGAATCATCCTTCTAAAGTCGATAACCTTTATGTAGGAAAAGAAATCTTGGATTATTCTTTAGTTCGCTCTAAATATGCAGTATCTACTAGATTCTTAATCTATAGTGAATTGAGCAAAGGGCATTCCTTTGATTATGCTTTGAAGTATATAGGAGCATTAGCCGAGAGTTTTATCGGTGGAACTTATGATAGAAGCAAATACTTCTTTATAAATGATCAGGAAGCTAATGAGAATGGATATCACTTATTGAGAAGAATTAAAGTGTTGACTGAGAAGGATGTATTGGATTCCTTACTTCCAACTAACGATTTAGCTCTGTTGATTCAATCTAGAATTAAAACAGTAAAAATGAACATAAAGTTGATTAAAGAAGAACAAACAAGAAAAATCAAGCAAATAAAATTCGATAATGAAAATAATGATTATAGATTGAGAATTCAAATACAACCTTTGTTCTTAAATGCATTAGACCCTGATATGAATGTTAGAGATGTTTTGACTAGTAGAATCAAATCTTTAAACAATGCTGCTATTGCAGAAAGAAGCTCTAAGGCTTTGGAAGAAGTCGGACTAGTTTCAAGTTACTTCTCTTTATCGGTTAAAGATTTGAAATCTTTTGAAGCAGTTAAAGTTGAATTGGCCGCGGCTTTAGCTGCTAACCCTGAACTTTTGATAGTCAATGATCTTCCTAAGACATTGACTAAAGAGGAAGAAGAGGAATTTATTGAGCTGTTGAGAAAACTTAGAAACAGCAGAATGATCTCTATTCTTTTCATGAGCAGAAATCTTAATTTGGCTAAGCAAATTTGCGATACTATCAGCATTCTTCATGATGGAGATATGGTCGAATTAGCAAAGAAGGATGAGCTTTTGAGCAATCCTATTCATCCTTATGGAAAAGCTTTTGTTAAGGCTTTTGAAAAAGACGATGGTGATCATAAAGTTGATTATGATTCATCGAAGAAACGTGATTATTCAAAGGAGAAACCGACATTCCAAGCAGTCATTCCAGGTCATTATGTCTTGTTCGATACTAATGAAGCTATCGCTTATAAGAGCTTGATTCAAAGCCAAAACAAGTTTAATAAGTGACCGTTTAAATCCTTTAGTCGATTATCTAGTTTTATCTTTTATCAGTTAAATCATTTACTTGTTTATGTATTTGATTTTATCTTGCAATGAATATAAGGAAGGAATTCTTTTATGAGCGATACGAACAATAAAGAGCAAAAGAAAGAATGGTCAACTTTTAAAAAATGGATAGTATCTATATTGATAATATTATTGACTTTAGTTGTTATTTTAGGAGGGACTATATGCGCTTTGTATATACGTTCTGCAACGTATAAACCTAATGATCAAAAGCCGAATATAGATACGAAAAGCGAGTTCGTAACTCAAGGAAATGAGAATGGTACAAAAAGAGCAATCTATGATAAGGATGGTAATAGATTGCAGATAAAAGGCATCAATGCTGGAAATGTTCTTGTTCAAGAAGGATGGATGAGCCCATTTGACAATGATCCTAAGAAAGATGAAGATGGAAATCTTATAAAGGATAATGATGGTAATTTAACTTATGCGGAGTTCACTCAGGAAGACTTTGAAGAAGGATTGTCAAATAATCCAAATTTAAAAGATAACAAAGATGAATTGATGAATCTTTACTATAAGTCTTTCTTCTCTGAAGATGACTTTAAGAAAGTTAAAGAATTACAATTCAATACCATTAGACTTCCTTTCTACTGGCGAAATATTTTAAATGACGATTTTACTAGAAAAGATGAAAGTGTTGCATTCTCTTATTTAGATTGGTTCGTAGAGCAATGTAAGGTTAATGATTTATATGCTATCTTAGATTTGCATGGTGTTCCTGGAAGTCAAAACGGTTTTGAGCATTCGGGATTGTTCTTAGAGCAACCAACATTTTGGCATAACGAGACATACGAGAATGCTGTCATAGATTTATGGGACTATGTCAGTGAACATTACACAAACAATAGAAAAGATATCGCTCCTTGGATTTTATCTTATGATGTCATAAATGAACCTCAATCTTCAAAGGATGAAAATCAAGATAAATATTGCACTGATTATCAAGATAAATTATATAAGGTTATAAGAGAAAACAATGATCAGCATCTTATCACATTAGAGTTCATGTGGGACTATTCAGTATGCCCTAATCCAGATAAATATGGATGGTCTAACATCATGTATGAATTGCATCAATATAATTGGAATAGCAATCTTATCAATTTGGAAACATTCAAATCTTACTTCGATTCGAAATTATTAGGTCACGATTATGATGTTCCTATCTATATAGGTGAATTTAACTGGTTCGAAAATTTGGATAGTTGGAAGAAATGTTTGGTCGATTGGTACGATGATAGAGGATATGGTTGGACCATATGGAACTATAAGACCACAGTAACTGGTGGTTGGACTTCATCTTGGGGTGTTTATACAGCACAGATGAAATTAAATAAGAAAAAAGAAGAAACTAAAGTAAATATTCATACTTGTACTTTAGATGAATATAAGAAGGCCTGTGAATTAGTCAAGACAGAAAATTGTGCTACTTCTTTTACATATAATATGATTAACATGTATAACACTGAATGGAAAGTTTAAATAGTATAATTATATAGAAGACAATATTACGATTTTGAAATAGTGATATGATATCCATATATATAGAGATATATAAAAGAAAAATAAAATTAAAGATGATCCATATAGTTATAGAAAGAAATTATAAAATATGACTTATTTAATTTTGTCTATTGTGAGTTTAGTTCTTTGTGTAGTTTGTGGATATTTGATTGTTGTTGGCAATACTGTTTTGGTTAACAAGTTTTGGGAAAAAGGCGATGGATTCTGGTCCGAGCAATTAGCTACAAACGTGAGAAATACTTCTATTGTTGTACTCGTTGTTTTTATTGTGCTAGCAATTGTTTTGTTTGTTCTTTTTCTTAGAAAGAAAAAGAATGATAAGAGACGTAAAGAATTAGAAGAAAAAGAGAAAAATAAGTAAAATAGAAAAGCTCAATGATTAGGTCATTGAGCTTTTTTAAATCAAATTTTTCTTATTTATTATCGTCGTTCTTTGCTTTATCATCTTGTTCTTTCATAGCAGAGATGGATTCTGTGACAACATTTGCTATGGAAGATATTTTAGTTATATCGGATGGGATGATTAACTTTGTAGCTTTACCCTCTGCGACTTTAGATAATGTCTCATAGGATCTGATTGTTAATACAGCGTTAGATGGATTGGCCTCATTTATCATTTTTATTGCTTCAGCCTCGGCTTTTCTCACCATCAATTCACCATCAGCTTCAGCTTTTTTGACTTTGAGAATCGCCTCAGCTTGAGCCTCGGCTTTTTTGATAGTTGCTTCTTTCTCAGCCTCTGCATTTAATATTGCTGCCTCTTTGTTACCTTCAGCGATAGTTATTGCAGAGGTCTTTTCACCTTCAGCTATCAATATCTTTTCTCTCTTTTCACGTTCCGCTCTCATCTGTTTTTCCATTGCAGATTGAATATCTTTTGGAGGCAAGATATTTTTGACTTCGACACGCGTGACTTTGATTCCCCAAGGATCGGTGGCGTCATCAAGGATTTGTCTCATCTTAGTGTTTATGATGTCACGACTGGTTAGGGTTTGATCCAAGTCCAAATCACCGATAATATTTCTCAGTGTCGTAGCAGATAATGCTTCTATACCTGCGATAGGATTCTCTACTCCATAGGTGAATAATTTAGGGTCAGTCACATTGAAGAAGACGACTGTATCTATTTGCATAGTGACGTTATCTTTTGTGATGACAGGTTGAGGGGGAAAATCATAAATTTGTTCCTTCATCGAGACTTTCTTTTGAATTCTATCCACAAACGGAGCTAGGAAATGAATTCCTGTGTCCCAAGTACAAAGATATTTTCCTAATTTTTCAATTACGTATTTATCTGTTTGGTTTACTATCTTAAGTGAGCAAAGCAAAATGATTAAGACTATAAATACTATTACTGCAAAGAATGAAATAATGACTATTGCTACTGTTGGCATTTTATAATCCTCCTTTAATTAGATTTTTTGACAAGAAGTTTATTTCCCTGTATGGAAATGACTTCTACGATTGAATCGACTTCTATTGTATCATCTTCATCTCGTTTGATAGCATTCCAAATGATATCATTGATTTTTACTTCACCTTTTTCTAGAGAAGTTATTCTTTTTACTACGATTCCTTTTTTTCCTATCATAGTATCTACATTTGTCTTTGAATGGAGATGAACAAGTCTCTTTTGGAGTATAGGTCTTATTACTAAGAAAGTTATTAATGACACTCCAACAAAGACAATAATCTCACCCCAGTATGGCATTCCAGGAATAAAAGTTATGGCGAAAGCTACTATAGCTCCAACACAAAACCATACTGAAACTAAAGCTTCAGTCAACAGCTCAGCCATCAAAGCTAAAGTGAAGATTACGGCCCAAACTATTAACATTATTGTAAGTTCAGTCATTACTTAATCTCCTTTCTTAAATCTATGATCAATAAGTTTTCTTTTTGATCATAGTAGCATTTATATTTTAGAGTACTTTTTGAGAAATCATGATTTATAAGATTTCCAATCTTTGATACAAAATCTGTAGAGGATACTCTTACATATGATTTCCCACCAGAGAGAACAAACATGTTCTCTTCTGGATACTTTTTAGACTCATAATCATCTTGACTGATTGGATGAAGAGCAATTTTATAATTGCTTTCATCCAATCCTAACATAACAGCATAACTATTAGCTAATATATCTACTCCAGGTTTGTTAATAGTTATATTAGTCGAATAAATAGTTGCTATTGCATTCTTTTCGCTTTTAGAAAACCATTGAAACATGTATACCTCCTTTAACCAAATACATGATACAAACAAATTCAAGAAAATTCAATTAAATTCAAGATTAATTATATAGTTCTCATTTAAGCTCAATTATGTAGCTTAAATGAGAATGATAGAATAAATGATAGAATAAATGATAGAATAAACGATAGAATAAATCCGTTAGATTTAGAAATTATTAAAGAAATTCAGAATAATAAATACATAACTATAATCCAGTTGGCGACTGATTTAAATAAATCCCAGGCTACAATTCAAAGACACATGAATACTTTGATTAAAGAAAACAAAATCAAAAGAATTGGATCTAAGAAGACCGGCTATTGGGAATTGAATTGAATATTGTCTATTAATTCTCTATGAATTCAAATGATAATAATTATAGGAAACGAATGGATTTCTTGGAGGTTTAATTTAAATTCAATCATGTCTTTACTGTACGCCTTAAATGCTAAATTTTTTTATTAATATTTTTTAACTACTTTGTGGTTACTCTATATTAAAAATCTTTCACAACAACAAAAAAGTGGTCCTTACCGTTATTGTGAGGAGAACACGGATAAGAGCCTTTATGAGGATGATACAGAAAGGAGGTATCAGATAATCATCTATAAACTTCTACTGTTCCGCTAGCAGCCACTACGACAAATCTATAATAGCCAGCTGCTGCTAATTTAACATGATATGGATTCGCCTGTCCATCACTGGATAAGGTTAAAGGAACAGTTTCTCCAGTGCTAGTAAATTCGTTTGCCATATAAGCATAGCCATAAGTGACTGTGCAATTAACGAACTTGCAGTAATCAGCACCAATAAAATATGTGAAATAATTAGCGTAATGATTCGATGTATTGTTAAACGTTACGCTTGAATTACACGCCACATAAGTAGAGAAATTCTCTTTGCTTAAAGTTGCTGTCTCCTTTGGAGTGTCAGAAACTCTATTGTCTACTTTATTTGAATTGCATCCAGTTAACGCCATTAATGTGAGTGGCAATAAAATTAATAATTTCTTCATATATTTCACCAATCGTCTTCCTCTTCGTCGCATTCATTTCTATAATCGCTGTCATCCCAGTTATAAACATATTCGCCTTGATCCCAGCTATATCCATCTTCATCAATCCATTCGTATTCGCCGGAATCGTAATTCATGCAGTATTTAGGTCCCATATTTCATCTCACCTCATGCTTTTGAATTCTGGTAATTCATTAATCAAATCTATGATTTCTTTATCCTTGATGTCTTTGACATCTGCAATAATCACAATATCTGCAATTTCATAGTTTTTGTTCCAGTTTCTTAGTCCGCCCATTTCATCAGTTACATAGTAGTCAAAACTATCTTCTAACTCATTCATTACGCTTCTGTTATGAGTAGCACCAAACTTAAGTATCTCCACAGCTTGTTTTTTGTATTTGGAAAGATTCCTAAGGCAAAAGCCTAGAACTCCATTAATTACTGGATTTATAGAACTAAATGATTGGGTATCTTTTCCGAGTGTTTTCTTTTGACGCCTTGTTAATTCATATTCGTATTTTTTGATTTCAAAGATTGTTTTATACAACTCTTCATGATCCAAAAGAATCTCAAAATAATCGTCTTGGCAATAGATACTGTCATGCGAATAAAACCCTAAAGCGAACTGATAATACGGGTCATAAATATCAGTGAAAAGCTTCACATCACCAGAATTAGCAACTATTCTTGCTAGCTCAATTCCTTTATCGTTAACCCAGAACATACCTTTAGGTTCAGTATCAAATTGGTTGTCCCCGAATCTTAGTTTTAAATGGTATGTATTCCTTAAAAACCTAATGCCGTTTATGGAATTATATTCAACGACATAATCAAGGAAAGTTTTCCCAAATTCATCCATTTGAGTGAGGGTGTTTTCGCCAGTTTTAGTTAATAGAGTTACAAGTTCTTTCTTATATAACTCAGGATCATCCAAATAGGCGTAATATCTAAACCCCTTTGAATATGGAATGTTATCTTTGTCTAAAGGCAATTTGTATGAATCTGGGTCTTTCATTCTCGCTAAAGACACACCGAATATTTTCTCTAATGGTATAATGAATTCATATTTAAGAGGTCTTTGTCCTTTTAACATCTTGGAAAAGTTGGCTTTTTCTTGATTTGCAAAGTCATATGCCTTTTGTCCTTTTATTCCAAGCTCGTGTGCTATTGCTACAAGCAAGTGCGTGTACATCTTAATTCCCTTAATATCCATATAATGGTTTATGTTTTTCTCTAAATCGGTCATGCTCTTCCCTCCATCGGTCAAATATTTTATATCACAACAAATGTAAAAAAATAGTCATTCACGACAACTTTTGTAGTCATTTTTGCCCCACTCATTTTCCAGACTATTTTTCACTCTGTCAAATATGACAACTATTACTATCTATACTTTGTATGAGCAAATAAATAATCCCAAGTTACAATTCAGAGACATATTAATGCTTTAATTAAAGAAAACAAAATCAATAGGATAGGATCTAAGAAGACTGGTTATTAGGAATTGAATTAAATATCGTCTATTAATTCTCTATGAATTCAAATGATAATAATTATAGGAAACGAATGGATTTCTTGGAGGTTTAATTTAATAGATAGAAATAAAAAATGATACCGCCAGGTATCATTTAATTTAAATTCAATCATGGAGCAAGCGACGGGAATTGAACCCGCGTGATCAGCTTGGGAAGCTGAAGTTCTACCACTGAACTACGCCTGCAACGCTTATAATTATAAGCTATAAAATGGTTAAAGAATAGAACGATTATCTTTGTATTTGATTGTTATTCTTGCTTTATAAAGGTATATTTTTCATACAAATATATTAGTAATAGTATGATATTCATAGTCATTAAGAGGAGTAAGGCTATGATAGATATTATCATTTCTGTATTTGGATGGCTTGCTACAGCCATATTAGTGTTTTCAACCATTCCACAAGCTGTTAGAACTTTGAGAACTCAAGAAACAAGTAGTTTATCTTTGTGGATGCTAATACTCGCTTTGACTAGTGGAACATTGTTTGTCATATATGGAACACTAGTTTGTATATATACATCGGTTATAGCTGGGGCTCCGATAGCGGTAGGTAATTTCTTGTATTTAGTTTTCCAGGCAATGACTTTTGGAGTCAAGGTGAAGAATATAATCAAAGGAAAGGACAAGAAATAGTTCTAGGCGAATAGTTTTTTAGGGATATCCTAATTATGGATATCGCTTTTTTAAAAGATTAAATGATGAGAAATTTGTCTAATAATAAAAGATACATGTGATTTCACACATATATTACTCCATTAATATGAAATTTGATGCAAATCCACTTATCAAGTCTGCTATAGCAAATCCTAAAGGCAATACTGGTAAGGCTAAAGAAAAATTAACATTTATCGACGAATACTTGATAAATGAATGAATGCTATCATCGTTAGGAAACTTCACTCTTCTATAGTCTGATATTTTTATTGTAATTTTAATGCTAGTATAGCAATATGAGATGAAGAGAATCATTAAGTACATAAAAAAAAAGCCGATAGGCTTTTCAATGAATTGATTCATATTTGAAAAAATAACAAAAAGTAAAACTGCTGAAACAATTGGGAAAATAGAGCAAAGCATTGTTCTAATTTCAAAACTAGAATAAAACTTATCTTTATCATCTATATACTTATAATAGATGCTCTTATTATTTAAGAGTATAACAATTGAATAGATGAGATTGAGCATTCCTAAAAGCCATAAAATAATGTGATTGATCATGTTTTCAATCCTTTGCTAAGCTAAAATAAAATATAAGATTTCATTAATCAAAGACCCTAAAAAGAAGAATGAAAAAGCAGAATATAGTATTAAATTAAAGTCTAGAGTAGTTCTTATTGAAAGATTATTGACACATATAAGTGTATCATCGTTTCTAGTTATAACTTTATTGAAGTAAAATACGATTAGGATAGGACAAACTAGAATAAGAATGACTTGAACTAATGATAAAGATGGGTTTGACTCGAAAAAATCTTTGCTTTCTGACTTGTAGTAGAAGAAAAAAACAAGAATTGAAGTAATTATTGAAAAGATATTTAAAACTAATATGCAAATATTAGTTTTTTTTAAAAAAGCATCCTCTATCTTATTAATCCTAATGGTTTTATTGAATAATAAAATAAATGCAATAAAAAATAAAATTAGAATTGATGATATACATATAATTCCTATGTGATACCACATTATCAATAGCCTCCATAATCGTACATATCATAACTGCTCCAGAAGAATCCTATCTCTACTTTGACTCCGTAATGACAGCCCATTCCGCCGAGCGAGTGCTTACATTTGCCTTAAGAAGTGCCTCTAAGCAAGACAAAATGAAACAATATTCAAAAGAACACTGTCTACTTTTCATTGACTAGTGCAAACAGAGAAAAGATAAGAAAATGGCTAAACAATTCTATTTTGTTGCAATAACTATGTCATCTAACAATAGAATTTTGCAAACCTTATTTAATCCTATAATAGTTTTTGAAAGTCCCACTATGGTTGGTGTCAGCACTCTCTATAAACATCTTGAATAAATATTCGTTAGAATTTGTATCGTATTCATAACGAATATCAAAACTCCAAACTGATCCTTTTACAAAATAGCCATTATCTAAATCAGTGTTTTTTACATAATAGAAATCATAAAGATCGCTTGGGTTATCGCTATAATATTCAGACATTGATTCTTTTTGCTCTATAACATACCAGGTTTCATTTGTATCCATGCCTAGTTTTTCGATTCTTGGTTTTCCAAACTTGCCATCATAATTGGTTTTGAAATATGAGAAATATGTCTCGGCATTCAATTCAAATGTATCTTTATCGGGGCAAGGTTGCGAAAATGAATAACCATTATTAAACCAGGTGGTATCTGAACTTGTTTCTCCAGTTAAACCTGTTGGGGCAGTTAATCCCTCTAGCCCTACTTTAGATAGTTCTTCATCGGTAAACCATTTAGTAGAATCATGTCTTTCTTGGCTTGTTGTCTCTTCTTCATTGTCGCCACAGCTAACTAAGCCAAAACAAGTGACACCCAAAGTTATGGCACAGGCAATCATTGAAAGTATCTTTTTGAACATGTTATTAATAGCCTCCAATCCTATTATTAAATATTTTACTAGAGGTTATTTACCAAAACAATTACTTAAATTAAATAATACTTTCCCAACCAATAGGACTATATAGAGTTCTTTCTGGGTCTTCCGCGCT
>ERZ780012.28-NODE-28-length-92672-cov-8.57418_pt1 | contig 92672 bp, 89 predicted proteins | sample MGYA00511869_ERZ780012 | MGnify/ENA primary metagenome ERZ780012 (study PRJEB29588, sample SAMEA2161608) | human gut metagenome | biome: human gut; feature: human-associated habitat; material: faeces | place: Denmark | collected 2008/2010 ... | reverse complement strand
TTTACTTGATTTGCACCCTAATGCAATGAAATCAATAATACTTGGCTATAAAATATCTCCAGAAAATAGAAAACAGATATTAAAAATTATAAAAGATAAAGGAATCCAAATTTACGAAGCAATACCTGATATAGTTTCGCAATGGACAGTTACAGTTAAGCCAATATAATTACAATATCCCCTTCAAACAGGGGTCTATCTACCTACGACACAATTTCGAGAGGGGTATATAAACAGAAAAAATGAGAAAATATAACGTAGGTGAGAGAGGATAGATTAAGACTAATACAACTTATTGATTTACAAAGATATTATTTAATGTTTAACCCACATTGAGGTAAGCATGAATTGTAAACCAGCATGTAAACCAAGTTACGGACATTAAGAGAAACTGCCTTTCAAGAGTAAGGTATAACACCGTAAATCAACCAGTTATAAGCGACTAAAGATAGCATACAAGCCGTAGGCTGCAAAGGACTGAAAATCCTTGTGTCCCTGGTTCGATTCCCGGTGGCACCACTAAATTAAGAAGCAAAAGAATGAAAATAGCTGAATGTTTGAAATTCAGCTACTTTCTTTTTTGCCTCCGACAACGCAACTTTTCAGTTTAATTGTCACTTTACATTTTAGTTGAATTGTATGTGTCTGATTACTGGCATTTTATCCGTTTCGCAATATGTTAAGTGGGATGAATTCCGGCCAAAACAGGCGATTTTGTCGTCATCTAACATTTTTCACAAAATGCAATACTCAGTCAATCAAATGGTTGTAATACAACTAAAATGTAAAGTGGTGATACGGGGTCGTAAACGGCTTTAGCTTTCATACAGTCATGTAGCCACAAAGTCGGACAGCCACAGTCTGTTATGCTCATTTTTCCATAGTCCAGCATTCCACAGCAACTTACGCTAAGCGGGAGACTTACAGACTGAAGGCTGTCGGCACCTGTCTGTTATCCTGACTTTTCACTTACTTCGCTGACTGACAAGACTATACGCAAATCATCCGATTACAGACTCGCCATGAAGAAAATGCGTTGACCGCGGACTACCCCTGCCACAGCACCTTCCTAACGCTATTATATGAAGTTCGTATTTCGGCGTACTGTTCAGTCTGCTTCCCGCACAACTTCGTAATTCTTTGTTATCCAACCAGATACACAAAACAGACCATTACAGACTGTTGCGCGGTGCGGCAAAGTAAGGTTAAGGTAAGACATGGCTATCAGATTCTGTGTACCGCTCAAGAAATCCGGCTATGTCGACAGCTGCTGTATGACAAAAATCGGAGTAATTAATTAAATTGCAATGAATCTGCAAACGTAATCATTATTTGATTACCTACGCAGATTCATTGCAGCTTCCCATATAATGGACTCCGCTGCGCTTGTCAGTCCCAATGGAAGATAACCCGGAGGGCGAATACCGGATCATGCGCTTCTAAGATTACCATTGCCGCCTGGACAAAGGCGCCCTATGCCATGCGGCGTTACTATTTTCAGACAAAAGATAGTTTGAGTATATTTGCATCTATTAACTGACAAATCCGCATGGCACAATGAGGTTCGTAGACGTGATAATACCGCTGAAGTTCAGGGACTCCGTGACCTATTCTGTTCCGGAGGAGCTGGAGGGGAGCATAGTGCCCGGCAGTCTCGTGAGGGTCACGGTGGTGGGCAGGGCCTACACGGCGGTGGTGCTGAGAGTGAAGGATGAACCGGAGTTCGACATCTCGAAGATAAAGCCGGTCAAGGAGGCGGTCAATTTTCCTCCGGTGACACAGGCCAATATGGACTTCCTGCGGCAGGTGGCGTCCTACTACATGTGCTCGCTGGGGGAGGCCTTCCGCTTCGCGGCCCCGTCTACGGTCAAGGCTCTCAAGCGGCCAAAACAGCAGGCCGCATCCGGTGATGGCGGGGCAGTTGACGGATCACCTGACAGCGGCGCAGGCATCATGCCGGCATCCCCGGCAGACATCAGCCGGGCGGACCTTCCCGTCCTCTCGCCGGAACAGGAAACAGCGGCGGCAGATATCAGAAAGCACTTTGCAGCCGGCCGGAACGTCCTCCTGCACGGAGTCACCGGCTCAGGCAAGACGGAGATATACATCACCCTGGCGGCCGAATGTCTCAAAAGGGGGCTGAACGTACTTTACCTCGTCCCGGAGATAGCCGTCAGCCGTCAGATCCAGAGCCGTCTGGCCGGGTATTTCCACGACCGGCTTCTGGTATACCACTCCAAGCAGACAGCCCCGCACAGGCGGGAGGTCTACAGCAGGGTGGCCTCCGACACAGAACCGCACATCGTCCTGGGCCTGCGCTCCGCCCTATTCCTGCCCCACAGCCGCCTGGGCCTCATCATAGTGGACGAAGAGCACGATCAGTCCTACAAGCAGACGGACCAGGCTCCCCGCTACCACGGCCGGGACACCGCCCTGATGCTGGGCCGGATCCAGGGCTGCCCGGTACTCCTCGGTTCCGCGACCCCTTCCTTCGAGAGCCTGTACAACGTACACACCGGCAGGCTGGAATACGTCCCCCTCTCCCACCGCTATTTCGAGGGCGGCGGCAGCACCGTCACTATCGTGGACATGCCCCTGCAGAGACGCAGGAATGCCGTGAAGGGGGCATTTTCCCTGACTCTGCTCAAGGCCATAACCGCCCGGCTGGAACGGCATGAACAGGTGCTCGTCTTCCGTTCCCGGAGAGCCTACGCCTCGGCCATGGAATGCCCCGACTGCGGCTTCATACCCCGCTGCCCCTCCTGCAACATTCCCATGAGCTACCACAAGTTCAGCCACAGTCTGAGCTGCCACTGGTGCGGACATTCGGAGCCGGCCCCCGCCGCCTGCCCCCAATGCGGAAAGGCTCCGATGAGACTTCTGGGAGACGGCACCGAGAAGATAGAGGAAGAGTTGCGGACATTCTTCCCAGATGCCCGCATAGAACGCTTCGACGCGGACACCACCAAGGACAAAAAGGAGGAAACGAGGATTCTGAGACAGTTCTCCGAAGGGAAAATAGACATTCTGGTCGGCACCCAGATGATATCCAAGGGATTCGACTTCAAGCACCTGACCCTGACGGCAGTGCTCAAGGCCGAGGCCGTGACCTCGGTATTCGACTTCCGGGCGGACGAGAGGGCCCTCCAGCTGCTACTGCAGTTCATGGGCAGGGCCGGCCGCAGGGATACTCCGGGGGAAATGATCATCCAGACCAGCCGGGCGGACCACCCGGTATTCCGTATGCTCCGTCTTCCGGAGGAGGGAGACCTCGAGTCCCTGATGGAGGAAAGGCGGGAATTCGGATATCCCCCCTTCTCCAGAATCATCCGGCTGCTGCTCAAATCCCCTGACAAGGAAAAACTGGACAGCCTGGCAAAGGAGGTCTCAGACATTCTGGGGAAAAGCGGCTTCAGGGACATCTGCGGTCCCGCCGCCCCTCCGGTCGAGAAAAGTTCCGGAGAATTCCTGCTGCAATTCCTGATAAAGACCGACCGCAGCCGCAGCTGGACTCAGGCAAAGGCACGGCTCTACAACCGGCTCCGCGGCTTTCCTGCAGCCTCCCTGGCCATAGACGTGGATCCGGTGTTCTGACAGGACAAAGAAAAGGCCGCACCGTATGCCCGGCACGGCCTTCTCAAAGTTTTTCATAGTCAGTAATCATCAGTTTTTCTTAGCCTTCGATGCAGCAGAAGAAGCGGCTACCTTGGCCTTAGCCAGCAGGGGCGCCCAGTTGTAGTTGCGCCTGAGACCCTGGATGGTCATATAAAGCATCAGAATACATGACACTATGCAGACCAAAGCAAACGCAGCGATATACAGGCATGCCTTCATTATCATCACAGGTGCATTGGTTCCTGCATCGTAAGTACTTTCGGTATGTCCGTCACTGTACTTCCTCACGGTCTGGATCCAGCTTATCGAGGCGGCGCTGCCCATCATCATCGCCGACAGGGCGTAAGTAAACTTGCTGATACCTCTCAGAGTGCTGGATTCAGCCCTAGTTCTGGTAATGGTGTAGCCGTACGGACGCTCGGCGAAGATATAGACAGGTATCAGGATGATGAAGAATATGTTCCAGGCCCTGACCGCCCGTTTCTCGGCCTTGGAGCTCTTGAGCCACGAACCATACTCATCCAGTGCCATCTTCTTTATATCCTTGAAATCCATCTTATTGATCCTGTCGAACTCTTTCCGGCACTCTTTTGCATGGTCAAGGGACTCGTCACGCCGATCCTCTAAGCTTTTCCTGACATCCCTCGACTGGGCGGTATCGGCTTTGGCGGCATATTCGTCAGCAGCCTCCACCGCACTGGCATAATAGGACTTCTGCTCATAAAGAGACAAGAGCTTAAAGTTTTTAGCACTCAGATGAGCATAATTGACAAAACCGGCCGGACTGTAGAGATCATCGGGAGTAGTATCCCAGTTGAGAACAGTATCAGTTTCCTCCCAGTTCTCCACTTCTGCGACCAGTTCCTGGTCGTGCTCCACGCTTTCCTGCTTCTGGTCCACTCTCCAGGAAAGGAAGATCACCGTAAGTATCACACCGAGAATCACCTGCCACTGGAAGTTCCAGTGCCTTGTGGAGGACCAGTCCAGAATCATCTCCAGATCCACAGTGCAGAACTTGAAATACTGGTCGTCCTTGTCCACCAGTGCCTTCTTGGCCATATTCAGCAGTTCCAGCATCTGGTCGGTCTCCTCTGCCGTCTCTGGATATGCGTCATCGATACCTTTGGCAGTACCGGCCTGGGTTGTCACTGCCTGATAGAGGTAGCCGTAGGCCTCGGCATTGGGGCTGTCGCTCTCCGACAGACGCTTCACTTCATCGATGTCGAACGACAGATAGCCTTCGCGCATCGCTTTCTTCCTGTTCTTGGGAGCTTTTTTCTTTTTCCCGTCTTGTTTTTGAGCCATATTAGTAGGGTATTAGGTTTAACGCTTCCAAATATAGCAAAACGCAAGACGGCTCACGCGCCATCCTGTCAATATCGCGGGTCACTGGTTAAATACCGTGGAAATAGAAAAACACCAATAAGTAAAATACGTATCAATACGTACATCACCGCCCTCTGAGCACCCTCTCGCGGTACTGCTGCGGAGACATACCGTGCTTCTTGGAGAAGGCACGCCGGAAAGTGGAGACTGAGTTGAAACCGGACATCTCGGCCAGTTGCTCGACCGACCAGTGCCCGGAGGGCTCGGCGAGCAGCCTCTCAGCCTCTGAGACCCGGTGAGAGTTGATGTAGTCGTAGAATGTAGTGCCCACCTCCTGGTTGAGATAATTGGAGAGCGTGGTCCTGTTGGTCCCCCGCTCCGCCGCCAGTTCCGAGAGGGTCAGACGGGGAGAGCGGATAAAATAGCCGTTCGAAGCCAGTTCGCTGAGCTTCCGGGCAAAATTCCATGATGCGGCCGAGGAAGGCAGCAGATCCGCCCAGATGTCCTGGCCGGTCTGAGGCACAAAATAATAGGTATGGTAGGCCACTATGCCCCAGCTGACGGACAGGGTAACGTAATAGACAGCATCCAGGATATAGTCCAGCCTGGCCGACAGGAAGATCCACAGCACCAGATTGGGCAGGAACAGGGCTATGCTCACCCACATCCAGCGGATGTCCATGTGGGTGATGTCCGAGCAGTTGTCCAGAAGCCTGCGCCTGTACTTTATCGTCATTCTCAGCATCACGCACATGCATACTGCGGAGAATACAGAGGCGAAGAGAACCTGCAGGCTGAACATCCAGTCATACGGCCAAGCCGCATAAAGGACAGTCATGCCCACGAAGGGAAAAAACAGAAGCAGAACCTTGGGAATGGTTATACGGCCCGGAGAGATAACCTCGAAGGCATAGACCACATAGAGCGGGACGGCCCAGTTGTCCACCGACAGCAGGACCTTGTAAATATAGTCGTTGGAAGCGACATAAGGAAGAAGATACACGATGTCCTTGACAAGATATGCCGCATATACGGCCAGGATTATGCCCGTAATCACCCTCAGCCGGTTCTTCTTGAACACACACAGATACAGGGCCGCGGTCAGGGCGAAAAGGCCTGCCGCTATACCTTCTATCAACACCGTCACATATCCGTACATATCGCCTGTCTATTTAAAATCCCTGCTCACCACTACTCTGAGAGCCTTGGGCAGGACCTCCAGATTCATCGGCGTAGTACCCACCACCTCTCCGTCTATCTCCACCCTGTCGGGCTTGCGCGAGATCACGCAGACCCTGGAGGCCGTCGTATGGGAGACTTCCCTTATCCTGTATATCGTACCTTTGAAAAGCTGCTTGAACAGCAGCAGAAACTTGATTTTGGACACCTTGCGGGCGACCATCAGATTGACGAGTCCGTCATCGGCCACAGCATCAGGAACCTGCATCATCCCTCCACCGCTGTACCTGCCGATACCGAACGCTATGGAGAACATTTTCCCAGTGAAGAAGTTCCTGCCGTCCACCACCACTTTGGCTGGATTGCTCGTACGGCCGACCAAGGCCTTGAAGGCAGCCTTGACGTATGCCATATCGCCCGACTTTCCCTTGTCCTTGGAGGCATTGCACCTGAGACATATATTGGCGTCCAGCCCTACTCCGGCCACATTGACCATATACCGGGAATTCCTCACTCCGGCCTGGGAATATTCCACGCGGGCCACATCCTGCATCACCGTCCTTCCCTCCAGCACTGTCTCTATGGCCTTGTCATAATCCTTCGGAATCCTGTACATCCTGGTCCAGTCATTGGCCGAGCCGGCCGGAAGCACTGCCAGGGTTATCTCACTGACCGGCACCTCCTTCTGATAGAATATGCCGTTGACTATCTCGTGGAGAGTACCGTCGCCTCCTACCGATATGAAGTTGCGGAAGCCCCTCTTGAGGGAATATATGACCAGCTCGACTGCATGATAACGGTGCGTAGTAAACACTTCCTCGAAGGAGAATCCTCTATCCTTCAACATATTGGAAAGCAGAGGCCACTCTTTTGCGACCCTGCCTCCCCCTGCGTTGGGGTTTATTACTGCTATCCAAGAACTGTCACTCATCGGTTTTTGTAAAAATTTTCGCGAAAATAATATTAATTATCGGTTGGATGAAAAGAATTTCTAAATTTGCAAATTCGCTTAAAGATTTATTATGGGTAAAATCATTGCAATCGCAAATCAGAAGGGAGGTGTCGGGAAGACCACCACTGCTATCAATCTCGCTGCCTCACTGGCTGTTCTGGAGAAAAAAACACTGCTTATAGATGCCGATCCCCAGGCCAATACCACTTCCGGACTGGATTTTGATCCTGATTCCGACAGCGGCAGCACGCTCTACGAAGTGCTGATAGGTCAGAAAAGGATATCCGAGGTCATTGTGGATACTGAAATCAAGGACCTGAAGATAGTCCCTTCCCACATCAACCTGGTAGGAGCTGAAATCGAGCTGATAAACGAGGAAAATAAGGAAATGGCCATGAAAGAGGCCATAAGCGAAGTGCTGGACCAGTACGAGTACGTCATCATAGACTGTCCTCCTTCACTCGGTCTGATTACCGTCAACGGACTGACTGCCGCTGATTCTGTAGTCATTCCGGTCCAGACTGAGTTCTTTGCGCTGGAGGGACTGGGCAAACTGCTCAACACGATAAAACTGATACAGACCCAGCTCAACCCCGGTCTCAAGATAGAAGGATTCCTTCTGACGATGTACGACGGCCGTCTCAGACTGGCCAACCAGGTAGTGGAGGACGTACGCCACCATTTCGGGAATATGGTATTCAATACTGTGATCCAGAGGAATGTCCGTCTCAGCGAGGCGCCCTCTCACGGCAAGCCGGTCATACTGTACGACGCAATATCCGCCGGAACGAACAATTACCTCAACCTGGCCAAGGAGATAATCGCCAAAAACTCATAATAAGCCATGTCAAACAAGAGAGCAGCTTTAGGCAAAGGACTCGGAGCCCTGATTTCCGGACTGGAACAGACAGGCGGCGTACCCTCGGCAGGCACGGCGGCACCGGCAGTACGCACCTCCGCACCGGCACTCGCTTCAATATGCGAGATACCTGTGGACAAAATCTCCGCCAACCCATACCAGCCCCGCAGCAATTTCGACGAGCAGGCACTCGCAGAACTTGCTGACTCCATCCGTCAGTTGGGCATCATCCAGCCGATAACCGTCCGCAAAATAGGTCTCCGATATCAGATAATCAGCGGCGAGCGCAGATTCAAGGCCGCAAAAGCCGCAGGCTTGGAGACAATTCCCGCCTACATAAAGGAAACCGACGACCAGGGCATGCTGGAGATGGCCATAGTGGAGAACATCCAGAGGGAGGACCTGGACGCCATAGAGGTGGCTCTCAGTTTCCAGAGGCTCATCGACGAATGCCACCTGACCCAGGAGACAATGGCCGACAAGGTGGGAAAGAAGCGGGCCACGGTCACCAACTACCTCCGCCTGCTCAAACTTCCCGCCGAAATTCAGGTCTGCATCCGCGACGGCAAGATATCCATGGGACACGCCAAAGCCATACTGTCCCTGACGGAGTCAGAGGCGCAGCTCAGTCTCTGCGACGAGATTCTGAGGAAAGGTCTTTCCGTAAGGGCTGCTGAAGCGAAAGCGCAGTCTATTCTGAAAAGAGCCGCCCAGGAGACACAGGAGGAAGGGAATCCTAAAGAGGACGCAGCAAGGCCTGCGGCAGAGCTCCCGGACTCCTACTACCGGGTTCTGGAAATCGTGGGAAAATATTTTGGAAACAACATAAGTCTCAAAAGATCAGAGCAGGGCAAAGGCAGCATCACCATTCAGTTCTCCTCTGATGCGGAAGTGGAATCATTTTTGAAAGCGATAGAGAGCATTAACTGAAAATAAATAAGGAAAACAGGTGCGGAAGACAGTTCTAATAGCATTGCTGCTCATTCTCCTCCCCGCAGGCCGGCTGTCGGCGCAGTTCGCCACAGGTCCCGGCGGAAGCGGCACATCCGCATCCGGAACATCTTCCTCTGCCGACAGCACGGCCCAGACCTACACGCTGAAAAGATATTTCAGTTCCCTTGCCCATAGAGATTCCATGTCCATAGGATGGGCAGTAGGAGGCTCGGTCATTCTCCCCGGCACCGCCCAGATATACAACGGACAATACTGGAAACTTCCTGTGATCTACGCCGGAATAGGAGGCATGCTGGGAGGCGGCATCTACTACGACCATCAGTTCAAAAAGACCGGAAGCGATTCCGACAGGATGGCCCGGAACCTGTTTTTCGCAGGCGCCGCCCTGTTCTACTGGGGGCAGATATTTGACGGAGCCGTAAACTATAAATCCTACAGGAGCCACCTGCCCGGACGCGCCACGGTCTACTCCGCACTTCTGCCCGGCCTGGGCCAGATATACAACAAGGAATACTGGAAACTGCCGATCTACTACGGAGGCCTTGCCGCTGCCGGCTATTTCTGGTACTACAACGACCTGCAGTACAAGAGATTTCAGAGCGACTACAGGAAGGCCACCACCCCGGGGGGCAACTACGAAGGCAGCCTGTCCCTTGATAACCTACAGTACTACAGGGACTATTACCGCCGCTACAGGGACTATTCCATAGTCGCTACCGTAGTCATCTATCTCCTGCAGGTAATAGACGCCGACGTATTCGCTACCATGAACGAGTTCGATGTCAACCAGAATATCAGCATGAATGTCGAGCCGGCCGTAATCGAGCCGCTCAACTATGAGTTCACGACCAATTACGCCTCCGTCGTTCCGGCCGGAAGCGCCGTGGGCGTACAGATGAAATTCAAATTTTAGCATAACGAGATGAAGAGATTACTGACACTGTTCCTCATGTCCCTGACCGCCCTGTCCCTGGCCGCCATGCCCGACAGTCCTGAGAAGGACGGCAAGCCGGCTAAGGACAGACAAAAGACGACACTGCTTTTCGGAAACAAGACGGAGACCAGGAAGGCACTGCTCCAGCAGAGAGACTCCCTCCTGCGGGCCAATGCCCTGCTGCAGATGCAGCTCGACAGCCTCTGGATGGCCAACGAGACCCTGGCCATGGAAGACGTGGCCTCCGGGACCGGAGATACCGCGGCCTGCGGCTTCATCGAGACCACCGGCCTGGACCAGTTCACCCCCACCGACACAGTCCCCGTCACCATTGACTCCCTGCTGAGCCTGTGGTACCAGCGCCGCAACCTCAACCTGATGGACATCGAGCCTTCCGACATAGACACCATAGTCATGACCTCGGATATACCTGACTCCGTCTACATCGAGAGGCTACAGAAACTGAACTCCTTCATCTCCGTACCCTACAACAGCATCATCCGCAACCACATCATCTACTACACCCAGAGGATGCCGGACAAGATGGAGCGTATCCTGGGCCTGTCCGCCTACTACATCCCCATCTTCGAGGAGATCTTTGACAAGTACGACCTGCCCCTGGAGCTCACCGCCATGGCCGTCATCGAATCCGCCCTCAACGCCAAGGCAGTATCCCGTGCCAGAGCCAAGGGCATGTGGCAGTTCATGTACTCCACCGCACGGCGCTACGGTCTGACCATCAATTCCTACGTCGACGAGCGGTTCGACCCCATAGCCTCGGCGGACGCAGCTGCCAGATACCTGCGGGACTCCTACCTCATCTTCGGTGACTGGAATCTCGCCATCGCCTCCTACAACTGCGGAGCCGGCAACGTCAACAAGGCCATCCGCCGCTCCGGAGGCTCCAAGGACTTCTGGGAGATCTACCCCTACCTGCCCCGCGAGACCCGCGGCTACGTCCCCTCCTTCTTCGCCGCCCTCTACGCCATGAAGTACTACAAGGAGCACAACCTCACCCCCGACTATATCCCCATGCCGCCGCATACAGACACCCTGAAGATCAACAAGATGCTCCACTTCGAGCAGATTGCCCACTACACCGGCGCCAGCATTGAGGAGCTCCGCACCCACAACCCCCAGTACCTCCACGACATCATCCCCGGCACCGAGAAGGAATACATCCTGCAGCTCCCCTACCAGTACACCAACTCCTTCATCGACCACGAGGCTGAAATCTACGCCTACAACGACTCGGTGTATTTCAGTCCGGCCGCCCTCAAGAAGATCCAGCAGGGAGTCTCAGCCGATGCCGCCCGCATCGTGCACCGTGTCAAGAGCGGCGAGACCCTCAGCCATATCGCACTGCGCTACGGAGTATCGGTACGCAACATCCAGAGATGGAACGGCATCGGCACCCGCATCCGCGTAGGCCAGAGGCTGGTCATCTACACCAACAACCGCGGCCCTGCAGCCACGTCATCCAAGATCTCCGGCAGCAGCGCCAAGCCCGCCACTTCTGTATCCGACGGCTACATAGTGTACACCGTCCGCTCCGGAGACAACCTCTGGGACATCTCCCGCAAGTTCAGCGGCGTGACCATGAACGACCTCATGGAACTCAACGGCCTGAGCAAGAACAGCAAGATCTACCCGGGCAAGAAGCTCCGCATCAAAAAGGCAGAGTAAGCTGGAGCCGTACGCCCAGGTCATCCCCCGACGGGTCGTCGAAATACTTCGTCGCCGAGCATTTCAGGAAAATATTCAGCCATCTGACGGGCCTGTAAGTCACCACGGCATACAGGCCCGTTCCCTTGCCGTAGTACGCCGGCACGGAGAAAGTCCCGGGCGCGTCCCGCTCGTAGCAGTATATCCGCGCATCCCAGTCCTCGGCGCAGAAGAGCGTGGCCCGCAGACTCACCCGCCACCTCCCCGAAGGCGAAGTGTATCCCCCTTCCTGATAGACCAGTCCCCCGAAAGAGCCCCCTCCGGCACTGCTCCCCTCCAGCCGGATGGAGGCCGCGAAGCCCGTTTCCCCGCCGAAACTGTACCCCAGGCGCAACCGGAGCAGGCGGGTACCCCTTCCGTCATCATAGGTTCCGCTCACCTTGAGGAACAATGCGTGCGTCCCGGAGACAGTCCACCCGCACTCCACCGCCCCCTTCAGGGAGGAGGAAGGCTCCCGCACCCCGAACCTGGCCCAGGGAAAATAAGTGTATTCCAATGAGGCGGCGACCGTCACATCCCGGCGGGGAGACCACCGGAGGGCCGTCGAGACCCCGTGCTCATTGTTCACATTGCTGCGGCAGTACGCTCCGGCATGGGTGGCGATGTAGCGGGGAGAATAGTAGCGGTAGAGCAGCGAAGCCTCCAGGGAGGAGGACAGCGGGCAGGCGGCTCCCGTGATGCCGGCGAAGGCCCCGCCGAAGTCCAGGGCCGCCTCCCCGAAGACCCGCAGCCCTCTGAGGGAGAGGAGCCAGTCCAGAGAGGCATTGCCCCACCATCCGTCATAGCGCAGATGCTCGTTGTAATAGGAGGTGCGGCGGCCGTCCAGACGGTCGTAGCGGTAGGCAGCGGCAGTGACTCCGGCCTTCAGCCAGGAGCAGCGCCAGGACACATTGCCACCCAAGACCTCTTCCCTCAGGGCATTCCTGGCCTCCCGGAGAGCGTCCGTATCGTGGATACCGTCCTCCGGCTTGGTAACGAAGTAATCCCCCTCGACCCTAGCATCCTGACCGTTATTGGAATAAAATACAGACGCTTCCACCCCCTCCGGAAAGGCTACTGTCGCACCCGCTCCGTGGAAATAGCGGTTCTCGTCCGAAGAGGTATAGGGGCGCACCCCCGCCTCCCGCCGGACCGCCGCCGAGGGAGAGGACAGGCCGGAGAGTGAGAAGGAGTTCCACAGCACCAGCCCCTGCCCGAAACGGAGGGAATAGTCCCCGACGACGGCCGACACCAGCCTCCAGCGTCCGTCCCGGGAGAGAGGCAGGTCCGCTGCACCGACGTGCACGGAGTAAAAATCCGGGAAGTCCCTCTCCCCCCGGTCGCTCTCCAGGGTCGCGCCGGCGGAGAAATGCTCCCCGAGTTCCATGCAGTACCTGGCATACAGCGGAACCGGCAGTCCGCCCGCATCCTCCCCTTCCCTTTCCAGAAGGTATCTGGTCCTTAGGGTCAATCTGCCCGAGAAGCGCAGCGGCATCCTCCCTTCCTCCGGAAGTCCCCCGGCTCCCGTTCCGGCTCCGAAGGTCACGAACGGCAGGATCTCCTCCACCGCCGCGGCGTCGAACCCGTCCACCAGAGCCAGCTCCCCGGCCGAGGCCACCGGTCCGAACTCCCGGCGGTACTCCAGCAGGCTGACCACCATGAATGGAGTCAGCAGGGGAAAGGCCTCCAGAGCCTCCCGGTCCGCTGTGCTGAGATCCAGCGGCCTGCGGGTCAATTCCATAAAATACTCCGCGAGAGCCTCGGGATCCCCTCCTCCGTCCTCGCACTGTGTCTCTATCAGGCGGACTACACCGCCGGGCAGTTCCTGGGCCTCCAGAGGGCTGCCGGACAGCAACAAAAAAGCCGCCCCGAGAAGGGCGGCCCCTGATTTTATCACTGTCTTCCCTTCGTTTCTCCTGCACAACATGTTTATCTGATTTTAAGGTTGTCGTCTACATGGTCATTCGTCCACTTTGAACTTGTACTTTATCTCCCGCAGTTCTTTATTGGCCTTCTCTATCTTCGAGGCCAGGTCCTGCTTGAAGGCTACGACTTTCTCCATGACGGCCGGATCGCCGGCGGCCAGAATCTGCGCGGCCAGGATGGCGGCGTTCTTGGCTCCGTCGAGGGCGACTGTCGCCACGGGTATGCCGGAGGGCATCTGCAGGATGGAGAGGATCGAGTCCCAGCCGTCTATGGAGTTGGAGGACTTGATCGGCACTCCTATCACGGGGACGGGAGTGTAAGCGGCGATGACACCCGGGAGATGGGCTGCTCCGCCGGCTCCGGCGATGATGACCTTGATGCCCCGCTCCTTCGCGGCAGTAGCGAACTGCATCACCTGTACGGGGACTCTGTGAGCCGAGAGGGCATTGATTTCAAAGGGTATTTCCATAGAATCGAGGAACTCCGCGGCAGCCTTCATCACCGGCATGTCCGAGGTGCTTCCCATGATGATAGATACGAGTGGTTTCATGTCTTGTTTCAGTTAGATTGTCCGATGGCAAATTTAATCAGAAAAAACGTCATTTCTCCATTTTTTGACGTACTTTTGCATCATGGACAGGATAAAACTTCACGACAAGTATTTCAAGCTTTTCATTCCCAATGAGAAGATAGAGGCGGCCATCCGTCAGACCGCCGGACGCATCAACAACGATTTCCGCGGCTGTACCGAGCCCCCCGTATTCCTGAGCGTGCTCAACGGCTCCTTCATGTTCACCGCCTCGCTCATGAAATACATCGACTTCCAGTGCGAGCTGTCATTCGTCAAGCTCTCCTCCTACTGCGGCACCGCCTCCACCGGCCAGGTCAAGCAGCTCATCGGAGTGTCCGACAGCCTCAGGGGCCGCCGCGTCATCATCGTGGAGGACATCGTGGACTCGGGCAAGACGATTACCGAGATGTACGCCATGCTCAAGGACATGGGCGTGGAGGACATCCGGGTCTGCACCCTCTTCCTCAAGCCTGCCGCCTACAAGGGTAGCGTCAGCATCGACTACCACGCCATGGAGATAGGCAACGAGTTCATCGTCGGCTTCGGCCTGGACTACGACCAGCTCGGACGGCAGTACCCCGACATCTACATCGTCGACTAACCTTTTAACATCAGATACACATCATGAAATACTACATTCTTTTCGGTCCTCCGGGAGCCGGCAAAGGCACCCAGGCCAAACAGATCGTCGAGAAATACCATTATCTTCACCTCTCCACCGGAGACCTCCTGCGTCAGGAGATGGCCGCCGGCACCGAGCTCGGCAAGAAAGCCGCTGAGCTCATCAACCGCGGTGACCTCGTACCCGACGAGGTGGTCGAGGGCATGATCCGCAACAAGATAGCCTCCAACCGGGACGTAGCCGGCTTCCTCTTCGACGGCTTCCCCCGCACCATCGCCCAGGCCGAGGCCCTCGACGCCATGCTCACCGAGTTCGGCGGCAAGGTCGACGCAGTCCTCTCCCTCACCCTCCCCGATGAGCTCGTCTACGAGCGCATCCTGCACCGCGCCCAGATCGAGGGCCGCAAGGACGACACCGACCGCAGCATCATCGAGAACCGCATAGCCACCTACCACGACAAGACCGAGCCCCTGATCACCTACTACAAGGGCCACGGCAACTACCGCGAGATCGAGGGCAACGACACCATAGAGAATGTCTTCGCAGCCCTCTGCGGCATACTCGACGAGTAAAACGGATATATCCGCTTAAGAGACGCAGACCGGCGCGGACCGCTCAACTGGTGCCGCGCCGGTTTTATTATTCTACCTTCCAGCCTTCGATACGGCGGGTCGCAGTGGAAAAATTGATTCCTATCTTGAAGATTTTCCGGCCCTTTTCGGCTATAAAAGGCCATTCGTACCCCCTGGACACTATCTGATCCAGAGCATTGTCCGGGTCCTTGTCCCGCTTGAGCTCGATAACGTAAACGTATTTCTCTGTCTGTATCAGGATATCGATGCGCCCGTTTGAGGTGTGCCGCTCCACCTCCACCCGCTGGCCCAGCAGCTTGAGGAAGACATACATCGTGTTCTGCATGTACAGTTCGGCCTTGCCCTGTACCTGATAGTCGTTGTCGGCCAGGAAAGCCTTCAGACGCTGCAGGAACATTTCTATGTCACCCTCACGCAGGTCCTTGGCGAAACGGTTCACAGAAAATTCCGACACCTCTTCCTCCTTCGGGATGTACAGCTGCGCCAGGCTCTCCGTGAAGCCGTTCTCCACCTCCTTATTGGGATAGCCGAGCAGGTACTCGTCGGTATCGCGGAAGTACTCCTTGATAGTCAGGTAGCCGGTCTGGTAGAGCAGGGTCACGGGTGAGATATGTTCGGCGTTGGTGCCGGTGAGTATCTGCGGACGAACGTGGTCGAGTGTAAGTTCATTTAGATTGAGGTTTTCCCTCATCAGATAAGACACTAAGAACGAAGGGGTAGCCGTTGCATACCAGTACTCACCGAACTCTCTGTCCGCAAGAGCTGTCAACAGACTGTAAGGATTATACATACCAGTGCACTCCGAACAGAATCTATAACCGTCATAAAGCTGCTTTAATCTATTATAGCAATCTTCTGTGCTCAGTCCATGCGCTGATGCCATTTCACAGACTCCTTCGTTCAGATACTCTTTCAGTTCTTTCTCTGATATGCCGCATATTGAAGCGTATTTCCGGCTCATCGAGATATCACGCAGGTTATTTAATCCACTGAATATACTCATGTGCCCGATCCGCGACACCCCGGTCAGAAATCCGAAGCGGATCTTGTCATCCTGCGTCTTTATTACACTGTAAAATCCCTGCAAGGTGCTGCGGAAATAATCCCGGAGTTCCTTATTTCCAAGATTATCCACTATCGGTTTCTCGTATTCATCCACCAGCACCACCACCTTGCATCCCGTACGACGCGCAGCACATGAGATCACCTCATCGAAACGGGTCGCAAACGTCTGATACACATTCTTCACGCCATAGAGTGCCTCCCACTCCGCAAGCACTTGAGACAGCTTGTTGTCCAAGTCCTCCCGTGTATTGTATGACGCCCCACCCAGATCCAGCCTGAGCACAGGATGCACTTTCCACTCCTTCTCCAGCCTCTCAACAGCCAATCCCCCGAACAATTCCTTTCTCCCCCGGAAATAAGCCTCCATCGTAGACAGCAGCAGACTCTTCCCGAACCTCCGCGGACGGCTCAGAAAATAATACTTTCCCTCATCGGCCAGGCGGAAGACATACTCCGTCTTGTCCACATACACATATCCGCCCGTGCGGATCTCCTCGAATGTCTGTACTCCTATCGGATATTTCAGCATAAGCGTTCCTCCTCTGATTTGTCAAGGCAAAGTTAATCATTCCGGCGGAAAATAAAAATCCCTCAATGAGTGATGATTTCCGTAAAAACCGTCACTCATTGAGGGAACAATATCTATCTCTATCGGCTACTCAGCGACAACGGCCTTAAAAGTCATGAAGATAATCTTAAGGTCTTTGACGAAAGAATGGTCGGCAATGTACTCGAGGTTGATGCGGAGCTTGTCCTGCATCACTACGTCGCGGTAGTACTGCTCGGGGTCGGCGGCCTGCTCCAGAAGCTCATTCTCGTTGCGGTAGCGGATGGAGGCCATGTCGGTGATACCGGGGCGGACATCCAGGACGCGCAGCTGTTCCGGGGTGTAGAGGTCGACGTACTTCCGGACCTCGGGTCTGGGACCCACCAGGCTCATGTCCCCGATGAAAACATTGATGAGCTGCGGAAGTTCATCCAACTTATACTTACGGATATAATAGCCGGAACGGGTCACCCTCGGGTCATGTCCGCCGACGGTGATAAGCCCCTTCTTGTCAGAGCCCACCCGCATCGAGCGGAACTTGAACAGGCGGAAATCCTTGTTACCACAGCCGACTCTTACCTGACGGTAGAACACCGGTCCGGGCGAGTCGAGCTTGATCCACACCGCCAGGACTAAAAAAAGCGGGCTGAGGACAAGCAGCCCCAGTCCGCTTGCTGTGATGTCAAACAAGCGCTTCACTTCTTTTTCAGGTCTGAAATGATGTCGGTAAAATTGTCCATGACGTACTGCACGTCCTCATCGCTCAGATGGGTGTGCAGCGGGAGAGTCACCTCGCAGCGGTATTGGTCGTAGGCGTTGGGAAAGTCCTTGATGTCGTAGCCGAGAGCCTTGTAGGCCGTCATCATCGGAAGCGGCTTATAGTGCACATTGCAGGCTATGCCGCGCTCGGCCATCCTGACTATCACATCGTTTCGGTAGTCCACGTCCTTGCCGAGAAGACGCACCAGATACAGGTGACCGGAGGACGAGTGGTCAGGGCCGAAGTGGTTCAGCACCTCCACATCGTAATCCTTCAGCCTGTCATCGTACGCCTCGATAATCTGACGGCGGCGGTGCAGCAGCTCCGGATACCGCTTGAGCTGAGCCAGCCCGATGCCGGCCATGATGTCCGTCATGTTGCACTTGTAGTAAGGCGCGACGATGTCGTACTCCCAGGCACCGAGCTGAGTCTTAGCCAGCGCATCCTTGCTCTGACCGTGCAGCGACAGCAGTTGAATCTGCTTATAGACCGCGTCATCGTCCAGTCCTTCATGAGAGCGCCATGTCAGCGCCCCACCCTCAGCCGTAGTCAGATTCTTCACCGCATGGAACGAGAACGAGGTAAAGTCCGCTATCGAGCCGCACATCGTCCCGTGCCGCCTGGCCCCGAAAGCATGGGCCGCATCGGCTATCACCGCCGGCCTTCCGTATGCCTTCTGGATATCATTCGCCGGCCTGAAGAGTGCTTTTTTAGACTCTACTGCCTCATATATCCTGTCGTAGTCACAGACCACTCCGCCAAGATCCACCGGCATCACGGCCTTGGTCCTTTCAGTTATCGCGTCCGCCACCCTGGCATAGTCCATCTCATAACAGCCCGGAGCACAGTCCACCATCACCGGCCTCGCCCCCACATGGCACACCGAACTGGCCGTTGCCGTGTAGGTATAAGCCGGCACAATCACCTCATCCCCCGGTCCTATGCCCAGCACCCGCAGCGCCATCTCCATGCACGCCGTAGCGGAATTCAGACACACCGCCCGCTGCGTCCCGCAGCACATCGCTATCAGATGTTCAAACTCCTTAGTCTTCGGCCCGGTGGTAATCCACCCGGAGCCCAGTACCTCCGCAACCATGGAGGCTTCCGCCTCCGACATGTCGGGAGGCGAGAATGGTATGTTCCGCATATAAAAATTAGATTTGAAAATAATTAAGCTAACGCTTGATATAGAATTTCTACAGGATGATAAGCTTTCATTCCTGTTCCGTCCATTATCTGCTGGCGGCAACTGGTACCAGGCGCTGCAATCAAAGTGCCTTGCGCTGCCGAACGCACGGCCGGGAAAAGAACCTGCTCTCCAATCTGCATAGACAAGCTGTAATGTTCTTTTTCATAGCCGAATGCTCCGGCCATGCCGCAGCATCCTGACGGTATAACTTCCACATGATAATTTGCCGGTAAAGACAACATTTTCTTTGAAGGCTCTATAGATATCAGGGCTTTCTGATGACAGTGCCCGTGCAGTTTTATTTTTTGTTCCTTGGCAATAAACTGCTCTGACGTTATATTACCTTTCTGTACTTCACGGACTATGAACTCATCATAAAGCAGACAGTTACGGGCCAGCGATGCAGCCGCTTCCTTCAAGTCATCCCCTACTAGGTCAGGATATTCATCCCTGAAAGACAATATACACGAAGGCTCTATTCCTACAAGCGGTACCTGCTCGTTCACAATGTCTTTGAGCAACATGACATTTTTGCGGGCAATCTTTTTAGCCTTTTTCACCAATCCCTTGGAAAGTTCTGTCCTGCCGCTCTCTATATGCTCCGGTATTGTTACTTGATATCCCAGTGCTCTCAACAGCTTGATAAAGGTGATGCCTATTTCCACATCCATGTAATTGGAAAACTCGTCAGCAAACAAATATACTTTACGGTCGTAAGATCTGCTATCAGGATGCGTTCTTAGCCAATGCTTTAAAGTAAATCTGTAAATCTTCGGGATGGCTCTTTGAGGTGCGAACCGCAGTACCTTTTTTAAAATAGAGGAAAATATTTTTGAGGACACTACCGCATTGTACGCAGCAGGGAATGCCATTGCCATCTTCTGTATCCTGGTCAAGTTGGCAACAAGGAAACTGCGCAACGGGATGCGGGTCTCATCATAATGATGCTGCAGGTACTCTGCCTTATATCTGGCCATATCCACATTGGACGGGCATTCCGCCTTGCATGCCTTGCAGGACAGACAAGAGCTGAGCGCCGACAGCACTTCCGGCTGACTGAACACCTTTTTACCTTCCGGATGAATTATCAATTCACGGAGTATATTAGACCTCGCTCGTGTTGTATCTTTTTCGTCACGGGTAACCCTATAGACCGGACACATAGTTCCTCCGAAAAGATAGGACTTCCTGCAGTCCCCGGAACCATTGCACTGCTCGACTGCACACAGCCAGCCCTTTTGTCTTGAAAAATCAAAATAGGTATTTCCGATACCCGGACTGACCTCATACCTCAGACATGAGTCCATCGGAGGGGTATCGACAATCTTTCCTATATTGAATATCCCGTTCCCATCCCAAATACGCTTAACATCCTTGAACAAGGCATATACCTTCTCCCCGAACATCAACGGCAGAAATTCTCCCCTCAACCTCCCGTCACCGTGCTCTCCGCTCAGCGAACCGCGGTACTTCTTAACCAACCGGGCAGTTTCAGCAGCCACAACTCTGAAAAGCTGCCTGTCACGCTCTTCTTTTAGATTGAGAATAGGCCTCAAATGCAATTCACCGGTACTGATATGGCCATGATACACACAACTAAGCCCGTACCTGTCAAGCACTGTTTTCAAATCCGTCAGGAAAGCGAACAGCTTTTCAGGATTGATAGCCGTATCTTCTATCAGTGACACTGGTTTGGCACTACCCGGCATCCCCGACAATAGACCGAGACCGGCTTTTCTAAGAGCCCACACCCGGCTTATATCTTTCCCATAGACCCTCGGGTAATGATACCCTAAATTCTGCCTCTTTAAATCCTCCTCCAAGGAGTCGGCATCGCTGTTCACTTTATCCAACGTGTCCTTTGCAATCTCTACGATAAGGATTGCCGCCGGATCTCCTTGGATAAAGAAACGGTTCTTATTCTGGGCAATGTTTTTCTTACTCAATTGAAGAACCTGGTCATCCATAAGTTCTATAGCGCGCGGTTCATGCTTCAAAGCGACCAGGTTCGCATTACATGCCTCTTCGAGACTTGCACAGTGCACACAGACCACTGCCTTTTCTTTCGGCGGTAACGGCTCAAGGTGAAGTTTAAGTTCCGTAATAAAGGCTAATGTCCCTTCGGAGCCGATTATCAGTTTACAGAAATTAAAGGGTCTGCTGTTCAACAGCTCATCTATCGCATATCCAGAATTTCTGCGCCGTATAGAAGGTTCCGGGAAATTATCCTTAATGTCTTTTCTATTGCCCTCATCATTAAGCATCGCCAGCATCTCCATATATATCCGGCCTTCCAATGTATCCCCGCTGCATTTATTCTCCAACTCATTATCTGAAAGAGGACCGAAAACTGCCGTCGAGCCATCACTGAGTACGACCCTGGCTTCAATTACATGGTCTCTAGTACTTCCATACACCAGGGAGTGCGAGCCGCATGAATTATTGCCGGCCATGCCTCCAATACAGCATCTGTTGGACGTGGATGTCTCAGGGGCAAAGAACAGGCCGTAGTGGCTGCAATATTCGTTCAGTTCGTCCAGCACCACACCCGGCTGTACCCTTACCCACCGCTGTTCAGGATTTATCTCCAGGATATTGTTCATGTACCTGGAAACATCCACGACAATACCCTTACCCACTACCTGTCCGGCAAGAGATGTCCCTGCCGCACGCGGTATCAGATTCAGATGATTCCCGGATGCATATCGTACAAGCGCCTTGATGTCCTCCTCATGCTTCGGGAATGCCACAGCATCCGGCATCTCACGATATGCTGATGCGTCCGTAGCATATATGATACGATAATGGCGGTCTTCATGAATATCACCGTCAATATGCAATGAATCAACAATGGACATTTAGTAATTTCTTAATGTTTCAACGATTAAATCGCCTGCATTTCCATTCCCATATAACGGTGTTTTTTGTTCTATATTGTTTTTATCCGATATATGGTTGTAAAGTGAAATAATTTTTCCCTTATCATCTCCTGCCAGAAAATTGTATCCGTATTTAACCAATTCCACCCATTCCGTTTCATCCCTTAAGGTTATGCAGTATTTGTCGAAGAAGTAGGCTTCTTTCTGCAGTCCGCCGCTGTCGGTCATGACCAGGCGGCAGTGCTTGAGCATCCATACCATTTCAAGATAGCCGACCGGTTCGATGAAGAGTATGTGCGAGTTGTTGGTGTCGTATCCGATGGCGGAGAGTTTGCCTTTAGTTCTGGGATGCAGAGGCAAGACTACCCGGCAGGTTTTTGATATCTCCTCAAGGGCGGAGAAAATGTTCCTGAGGCGTTCCGGATCATCGGTGTTCTCGGCACGGTGAACTGAACACAGTACAAAGTCTTCCGGTATGTCAGCTTTGGGACGCTCTGCTCTGCCTGCATAAAACAATGCGGCGTCCTGCATTACATCGCCATTGCGGACTATCCGGCAGTTTATATTCTCATAACCCTCCTTTTTCAAGTTATTCACGGCCGTCTCTGTCGGGCAGAAAAGTATGTCGCTGATGCGGTCCGTGAGGATTCTATTTATCTCCTCGGGCATGTCCATGTTGAATGAGCGGAGTCCTGCCTCCACATGAGCCACTTTGATGTGGAGCTTCTTTGCGGCAAGTGCTCCTGCGATGGTCGAGTTCGTGTCTCCGTACACCAGAACCCAATCCGGTTTTTCCTGAAGAAGCACCGCCTCTATCTTCTCCAGCATCTGTCCGGTCATGGCACCGTGGCCGAGACCGTTGACATTCAGATTGTAGTCGGGCTTCGGAATGCACATCTCCTCGAAAAAGATGTCGCTCATATTGGCATCGAAGTGCTGCCCGGTGTGGACAATCACTTCCTTGATATCCTTATGTGCAGCTATCGCTCTGCTTACTACAGCTGCCTTGATGAACTGGGGACGCGCCCCGATAACTGTTACTATTTTCATTTCTTCAGAATATTTGTCATTACATCTGCAAAACGCTTTGCTAGAACTCCATACGTGTGATTTGCAAGAACGTATCTACGTCCATTTTCTCCAAGTCTCTCCCTATCTATTTCAGGCATGTTTTTAAGTGCTATTATGGCATCACTGATAGCTTGCGGATTTTCAACGTCAACTGAGATTCCGCATTCTGCATCTTTTACCCAATCATTTGCTGCGCATACGGAGTGAATGATTGGTTTGCCGGCCATCATATAATCCAATAATTTATTAGGTGAAATGCCATATTGATAAAGTGGGCTTTTATGCCATCCGATATACAGCGCATCTACTGATTTGAGTAACGGTGGTATTTTGCTTTTAGGAACCGGATTATAAAAAAACACATTCCTTATCCCTTCTTGTTCCACACGTTTCATTAAACGTAATTTTTCTTGTCCATTACCGACTAGCAGACATTTAATATCTGTATCTGCAATTATTTTTAATGCATCTAAAAGAACGTCCAAAGCATTGGATATGGCATGACCTCCTGTATAACATAAAATGAAGCAACCATCGTCCTTGAATTTTTGTAAGTCCTCTGCGTACGGATTGTCTATATCATCTGAAGTATTCCATTCTGTCAGGTCTATGCCATTCGGCACATAATTAAATTTACCTTTTTCCAACCCATGTTCAATCATGTGCTGCTCTGCTGCAGGCAACATAGAGACAACAGCATCTACATGACGGTAGCAGTAATTCTCCGCACGTTGCACAACTCTGATAAAAGGATGATTCTTTGAATAGCCGCCCAACTCCATCGGAGACAGAGGCCATAAGTCATGAACCTCGTATATCAACTTAGCATGATAATGTCTTGCAATCTTTCGTGCAGGATAGATGTCCATGGGGTAGGTAGAAGAAGCGATAACTATGTCAGGCTGAAAATCTCCCAAGTAATGTCGGAATCTAAAAAATAACTTAAGAATAAAAAGGAACATCGAAATGATTCTTCCAATACCATTTCCGGCATATTTGTTCACTCTGACCCACGAATAATGAACACCTTCTATATAGGTGTCTCTTTCAGACGGCTGCTTCCTTCTTAGGTGTGAAAAACTGCCTCCGATGATAAGAGTCTCATGTCCAAGTTTTCCCCATTCCTTGGCCATATAGAATGGCCGGAACTCCATACCTAGTTCCGGAGCTCCGGCATAATGATTAATCAGCAGTATTTTCATTTTGTCATATTATGACTTATGATAGTGTTGTATAGATTGATGATTTTTTGTCCGATACTCTGATAGGAAAACATAAAATAGGCCTGATTTCTTAATTTCATACTATCATATTGCCCAATGTTATTGTATATGTATTTCATCGCCTTTACGAGTTCTTGAATATTGTCTGTAGGAGCCAAGATGCCATTGCCGCTATTCACAAACGATTCAGGACCGCCACATTTTGTGGCGATTACAGGCAGGCCGGCGGCCATTGCTTCAGCATATACGACACCGAAGGTTTCTCCTCTGGATGCAAGGACGAAGGCTTGTGAGTTACTCATTATCTCTGCGATACTCTCTCTGTCCAGATTCCCTGTGAATGTGATTTTGTCTGCGACATTCAATTTGCAGCTGAGGTCTTGAAGTGATGGCAGTAATGGGCCTTGACCTACTATTATCAGGTTGGCGTTTATATCTTTACTTAATTCAGCGAAAGCGGTAATCAGTAAATCAAAACCTTTTCTATAAATGAGACCTCCAACAGATACGAAAGTGAAAGTATTGTTGCTGTTGATATTTCTGATATTGGTAAAAGTATTAAAGTCAATGATGTTGAAAATCATCAAGGCATCAACTTTAAAAGTGTCCCTCAATGCTTTTTGGAGAGCAGGAGAGACGGCGATAACAGCATCGGCATCTGTATAGACTTTACCATAAAGTCTTTTCTTTATCGAGTCTATCTTGTTGTATATAATTTCAGAAGAGTGTTCGGTATGGACTAAAGGGACATTGTATTTACGTTTCAAAACAGACGCTATGGTTCCTATATTGGCAAAATGAGAGTGTATTATGTCAGGGACGCCATTCTTTTTTACGACTTTACGATATAGGAAAAGGGCGCATAGACGTCCGATGAATGTAAACAGCTTTATTGGGACAGCTCCTATAGGTAATGACAATTCAAATACATCAAAACTATCGTTATTATAAAAATGGTATCCTAATTTTCTACGTCTGCGTATGGAGCGCAGATCAATTGCCAGATAGGAGATTTTGAGACCAAGCGAACAAAGAGCCTTGGCTTGGTCCGTCTCAAAAATACCTAAAAGAGGGTAGGCTTGAGAACGACAACCCCGTGTGACAAAAAGAATATGCATTATGCAGTAGTATCAGGTAAAAGAATTTTGTAATATTTATCTATATTGCTGAGATCTAGCAGATTCCCTAATTCGATAAGGGACGTCTTGGTTTGTGAATGGTATGGTGTGAATGTTAGTTCTCCAAAAACAGGTTTGCCGTTTTCCTCGTATAGGTCAACCCTGACAAATGGAAAGTCCCGAGAAAGGATTTTTGCTATTTCTATCATTTGATTAAGACTTTTAGGAAATTCTTTGACATTCTCAGAGCAGCCGAGTTCTATGTCTGGTCTGAAAGAGAAATTCCTCAAGTCAAGATGGACCATATCATAGGACATTTGTCCATTAACATATCTGCGATTTACAAAATAATTTAATAGAACCGGAACGCCATTGAAACAATAGAATTTATAATCCTCAGGAGAAGAATAGCCATAATCAGAGTGCAGAAGGCGTTCGCATATATATACAGGAGTTGTCCCGTATGCAAATAAGTCACCGGATATTTTAAATGCGTATTTACAGCGTCGCTGTGTCTCTTCTAAAGTCTTTTTTGCGGCGGCAATATCGAGTTCATTATCTTTGTGTTTAAATACATGGCCATAGTAACCGTTGGAGAGTTTGATGACAAATTCTTCAGGAAGATTTGTCCACGGGATGTCATCAATATTATTCCAGACACCATATAAATCATTGAGGATATAGCCGAGGCCTTTGCTTTCTACGTATTTTCTTACTGTATATTTGTTGTAGCATTGTGCGATGACGGGACTCTGATTATATAAATAGTATTTCAACCAAAGCATTTTCTCATTAAAATAAATCGGTTCTTTTATATTCACCGGTCGTAGAAGTTCGGTTTGTTTTTGGCGTTTCATCTCGGTCCTGGCGTTCAATTGGGGAAAATGCTTCGTGATGAATTGACAGTATGCGCCTTTAATGGTGTTTTTGCAGAACATTAAGTAAGTATAAGGCTTTTTTAAGACCTTTTTACATAATTTATTCATAAAAGAGTTTTGTTTGTTTTTAGACGGTTGAGTAGGAATACCCAGTAGATGATACCGCTTATCAGGTAAACGGCTATTGTCCCATAGGCTACTCCGACTATTCCAAAATGTTTTATGAAATACCAGTCCAGCAATAGTTGGATAAACGCTGAGAAGGCAGACATAATTAAATTAAACTTGTAAGCCCTGACTGCTATAAGCATATTCATTGGAACAATTCTTATCGCTGCGTTTATCCCTCGCATTATCCATAATAGGTAAGCGATAGGGATAGCGTCAGCATATTTCTGAGTATAGAAAAAAGATATAAGAAATGGCGTCAGGACAATACCGATTAGTAAAGAGAAAATAACCAATACAAAATTAAGGATGCCGATTTTAATGATGTATTTTTTTATTGTTACAGTGTCTGCTCCATGATTGTCCATTTCTGACACAATGGGAAAGAAGTAAATCATGAGAGCCTGCGATACCAAGAGCAGCAATTGAGGAAATAGACTGGCCACTCTGAAATTTGCAGTTGTAACTTCGTCGGCAATAAGATTACTAATTAGAAGGTTTTCGTTGAACGGCATCATCCCTGAGAAAATATTGGCGGCCATCAACGATAAGGACATAATCCAAAATGAGCGTTTCTCGGATTTGCTGATAGTGGAGCAGTCTTGAGCGGTGAAAGAGTTTTTAATTGAGAACAACGCAATGGCGCCAATGCAAATTAAAACGAGATACCGTGCAATGACTATACCGATAGCATTGATCCAAAGAACCAGAATAATGCTGAATACGCATGTCAATAAAGAATATAGGACATTGAGTCGGGCAAATAGTATGTTTTTTTGTTTTGCCCTGATATAGCAGACAAGAGTGTCATATATGGAATAAACAGCCGGATACAAAGCGGTGGAAATGATATAGAATCTGGCTTCTGGAAAGGGTAGCGTCACGGCTGAGCATATTATGATGAGACATATTGTGACTAATGCCTCAAAGCCGGCGCCCCATTTTGCGGCATAAGATAGATATGCTTTGTCTTGTGGTCCTGCCGTTTTTCCGGAGCATACTTTCAACAGTCCGGAAGACATACCTAATCCGGCGAATAAAATTAAATAACCGTAAAGTGTTTCAGAATAACTTAGGTATGCGTATTCTGTCTTGTCAATAATCCTTGCGACGATTACGGATGATATCATCGCAATACCTTTGTTCAGGAAGGTACCGATGAATACGTGGCCAAATCCATTTTTCAGCAGAGATGCTATTCTTGCGCAAATGTTTGACATCTGTTTTGATATAGGCGTCAATGTTGTTTGTTAGATTTGAGTGCGCTCAGATCCTTAACAACCTGTTCTGCCCTGTTGGCCCATAAATTATTGTTATTTAGAGCAGTTGCAGTGTTTTGGCAGAAATTGTCGTAGAGGTCCTTATTGCTAAGCATCGATTTGACTGCATTCGCTAATTCTTCTGCTGACGAAGCGATGAGTCCAAGTCCGTAATGCCTTATAATATCGGACATGGCATCATTATCAGTAGATATGACAGGTAGGCCATAACTCATGTATTCGAAGAGTTTCACGGATATTGCAAGGTTGTTATACTCATTGTCCGGTTTTGTTATGATTGCTGCTGCTGCTGCTGCGTATAATTGTGCGAGTGCTTCTCCTGATGCATGAAAGCATTGCAACCATGGATAATGCTTATCCTCTTCCGGCACTTTGCTCCATTCATTTTCACGGCATACAAGCATTAGCTTATATTCAGATGCATCACTGTTCAGTAATTTGAATGCTTCTATCAACAAATCTCCGCCATAGTGCTTTGATATGCCGCCTACGTAGATTATCGTTTTATTATAGGGGTGTGGTATTAATTTGTTGTCACCGGCGGGAGGCAGCGCTCTCATATCCTTATAATCGAACAGACGTTTTGCTTGAATGCTCGGCAGGTATATTATATCTGCATAATTCAGTATTTTGTCTGTTTTATATTGTAGGATATTTAGAAATGATTCTTTAATGAAATTCACAAACCCTTTTCTCCGAGGAAACAGCTTGGGGAATTTTCTGTAGAAATCACGGTAGAAATATCCAATGGGGATGCCTAGCTTATGTATTCGCTTGATAAGTTTCCTGTCTGCATGGAATATTATTGGATAGGTACTGGATTCAATATAGCATATATCAGGCGTTTCGTTTTCTAGCCATGAAAGAATCTCTTTTATGGAATGTTTGCGTTGTGTTCTATGTATATATTCTGTACTGCCGCTTAAAAGCTTAACTGTATGCCCCGATTCAAGAAATGCGTGAAGCATTTTGTTCGGTCTTACACTGGATCCGGAGGTTTGAGGAGCATTTAAGTCGATATATGTGATATACAGGATTTTCATAACGAGGGTAGTATGGCAGTCGTTTTGGCTTTTATTGAATTGTCATTGTTCTTGTCAAGAGAGACAAATAATAGGGATAGGATCAAAAGTAGGTAGTAGGATAGACTAAGACAGTTGGCAAGGGCGTTTGGTGCGTTTATAAGTAATGAGCAGAATACCGCAGCGATGGAAAACAGCAAGGATTTATTGGTTATGTGCATCGTGCATTTGTCCAATATACGTGTGAATAGTACGATGCAAATCGGTTCGATTACCAATCCGAAGATGCCGAAAGTAAACATTGCGGAGCCCATCATTCCGGTATTTGCGCCCATTTCGGCGTGAAAGTATGTCTCTCCAATTGTGTGAGCGATGTTGGCGTATGGTGACGGTAATCCAAGCATTGTCTCTGAGATTCTTGGGAATGTGGAACGAAGTAGGTCAGGAGTGTTGGATTGAAAAAAATCAAAATAATGGTATGCAATTCTGTTAGGAACAATGCTGAATCTTCTGAAGATGTTAGTGATTATCTCACCGTTCTCCCATATGATGCACTCGATTAAAATCAGTACAATAATACTTAATGTTCCAATAGAAACTATTTTTGGACTTATATTCTTAAAACATCCAAAGACAATAGCCAATACGGTAACGAATAGGCCTATGCGGTTCCCTTGCAGTATAAAGAAAAATAATTCACAGAAAATAAAAACGACAGTGAGCAGGTATTTTTTATTTAGCAGCGAATATGTAATCATAAATGCACAAAAGTAAACGGCCCATTGTTGTAATGTGATGATCAGCCAGTGTACCTGCAGTGCGGTGGCTCTTGTCTCATATACATCAGTGAGAACTATCAGTAATTTTGAAAAGGAAAATACTTGTTTGAATACAAATGATAAATAGACCGTGGTTAACAGACTGACCGCTATCAGAACTTTTAAGACAATGTTATTGTTTATCCCTTTAATATGGATTCCGACTTTGGGACGCCTGACTATACGGTCAGATATGAGCATCATTGTCATAAAAACAATATATGCGAAATAATATACATTGCTTATTGTTGTGACGCTATAAATAACCAGACCTGGAATAAAATAAAGGATAAGAAGTAATAAGACTGTCATTTCTGATACTTTTTTCGGTTTGCAATAACGTCGCCTTATTATAAGTAACAGAATCAGACAAAGAATAATGGATGTTATAAGACGGAATAAATTCAGTTCGGCCGGAAATAGCAGCCCGTTATAACTGGTTTTGAAGGCAGTCGGGAAATACTGTATTGCAACATAAAATAGTATTACCACATACGCCAGGTATGAGAATGATATTACATTGAAAATTTTTGATGTTTTATTTGAGCGCAGCATTGTCCGTGATTTGCTTGTAGAATTTCACAAGAGAATCTGCCTGCGTCTCCCAATTGAATTCAAGGGTGACTGCATTTTTCCCGTTTTTACCCATCTCTATACATTTTTCTGGGTGGGACAATAAATAATTTATGGCATTACTTATTGCATCTGGGTCATTAGGAGACACGACTATTCCGCAATGATATCTGTCGATTATTTCAGACCAGATATTGAAGTCGGTGCAGACTACGGCCGTACCAGAAGACATGTACTCAAAAAGTTTTGTGTTTCCCAATGTGCCTTCTTTAAAATTCGTATTTTGTGAGTATTTCAATATACACAACCCGATACTTGAAGATTGTTGAGTGGCTTTTACCTTGTTGAAGGGCAGGATTCCTAAATAATTACATTTTGACCAGGCAGGCATGTCTTTCAGTTTCCGTTCGTATTCATCATTGTCAAATGAGCCGCAAAGAACGATATTTGTCTCTGGAATATCTTCTATGACTTTAAGTATTAAATCTATGCACCATTGTTCGCTGATTCCCCCGGTAAAACATAATTGCCGTTGCTTTTTGATTGTCTCGGAATTGTCAGAGGTATCGGGGGAAAAAGGATAATTGGTTATTAAGGCCGTATTTGGATTGATGGCCTTGAAGTCATTACAGAATGAGGGGGTTACAGAAATAATGCCATCTATTTTACGCAGTATACGAGTCGCATATCTTTTAAATAGTGATGATACGATTTTTCTGGCAGGTTTGGGAATATATGATTTTGACTCCATATATTCCAGTATGTTTTCGTGTGAATCGAAAATGACACATTTGCTTTTCCGTTTTAATTTTAAAGCGTACGGTAGCAATTCCGGATCGTGCAGGTGATAGATGTCCGCATCTTGTTCCAAGGATTTTTTATAGATTCTTTTTGTCGTCAGTAGCATTCGAGCCATACGGCTTTTAGGCTGCATACCAATGCCAATTACGTTGACACCTCTCTCTGTTCTCGATATTCCGGGAGCAATCAGCAGTACATTGTTCCCGGCTTGAGCAAGAGATATGCACTCCTTATAAAAAATTCGTGTGTCAGAACTGCTGTGGACACTCGTAAGATGGCATATTTTCATTGAAGATAAATAAATAGAAGTCATACTGTCCGTAAGTATGACTTCTTAGTCGTTGGTAAAATTTACAGGCTCCAGTACTTGAGCGAATGTATCTTGCCGCGGTACATACCTTTAATGTCTACAAGCACTGCATGCTCGTAAGTAAGTGACTTGAAGTAGTCCTCGGTAAGGTCCTTGTATTGGTCATGTGCCACGGCGACTACGATACCGTCATAGCTGTCACGGGGTTTCTCGACAAGCCGGAAGCCGTATTCATGCATGACCTCGTCACTGTCCGCATGAGGGTCAACGACATCCACGTCGCAGCCGAAGTCCTTGAGTTCGTTGATGATGTCCACTACCTTTGAGTTGCGGATGTCAGAGACATTTTCCTTGAATGTAACGCCCATTACCAGAATGCGGGCACCGAGCACTCCCTTTCCCAATGAAATGAGCCTTTTTACCAGCTTCTTGGCGATGTATCCGCCCATGCTGTCGTTGATGAACCGTCCGGCACTGATTATCTGGCAGTGATATTTCAGTTCGCTGGCCTTGTGCACCAGGTAGTATGGATCGACTCCGATACAGTGGCCGCCGACAAGACCGGGATAGAATTTCAGGAAGTTCCATTTTGTGCCTGCTGCCTCCAGTACATCGTAGGTGTTGATGCCGATGCGGCTGAATATGATGGACAGTTCGTTCATCAGGGCGATGTTGACGTCACGCTGAGTGTTTTCAATAATTTTTGCAGCCTCGGCTACTTTTACGTTCGGGGCACGGTGTACGCCGGGCTTAACGACCAGTTCATAGACTTTTGCAATAACATCAAGCGCTTCAGGATCGCATCCTGATACGATTTTCACAGTATTTGGCAGCGTATGTACTTTTTCGCCAGGATTGATCCGCTCAGGAGAATATCCGAACTTGAACTGTTTATATGCTTTGAGACCGCTTACCTCTTCCAATATAGGCAGGCAGTCTTCTTCCGTACATCCTGGATACACTGTGGACTCATATACGACATAGTCTCCGGGTTTAAGGGCCTTTCCTACAGACCTGGAAGCTCCAAGCAGGGGGGTAAGGTCGGGCTTGTTGTACTTATCGATAGGCGTAGGCACCGCTACAATGAAGAAAGAGGCCTCACGCAGTTTGTCGATGGAGGATGTGAATTCTATATCAACATTCTCAAATGCTGAAGAATCCAGCTCGCCGCAGGGGTCAATGCCCTGTCTCATTTTAGCCAGGCGTGCCTCATTGATGTCAAAACCGATAACCGATATCTTCTTTGCGAACTCCAGTGCGATAGGGAGTCCTACATATCCGAGGCCGACCAGCGCCAGCTTTGCCTCTTTATTTACGAGTCTGTTGTACATGTCCATAATTCTAAGATTTTGATTATTTAAGTTTATTTACTATTCCATTTTTAAGTTGATATTTATCTCCACTCTGAGGGCAGGTGGCGAATCCGTCTGCATCGAACTTCAGTTTACATCCGAATTCACTCATCCAGCCGGTTTGCCGGGCAGGGTTCCCTACCATTAAAGCATATGGCGCAACTGTTTTGGTGACTACAGCGCCGGCTCCGATAAAGGCATATTCACCGATGTCATGTCCACAGACAATGGTGGCATTTGCGCCTATAGTCGCTCCACGTCCAACATGGGTTCTGGCATACTCTGACTTGCGGTTTACTGCGCTTCGTGGATTTATTACATTGGTAAACACACATGAAGGCCCGAGGAATACATCGTCATCACAGGTCACACCTGTATATACTGATACGTTGTTCTGTATTTTGACGTTATTGCCTAGAACCACATCCGGTGAAATAACGACGTTCTGCCCGATATTGCATTTTTCTCCTATCCTGCAACCGGCCATAATATGTGTAAAATGCCAGATTTTAGAGCCTGCTCCTATTACGCAGCCGTCATCCACGACTGCTGTCTCATGTGCAAAATATTCTGCCATTATTAATTTTATTTGAAAAAACTTTTAATCGCATCGATCACCATGTCTTGTTGTTCATGGCTTATCTCAGTATGGATTGGAAGCGAAAGAACTGAGGCCGCCAACTTCGCTGCGGTGTCAAGACTTTCTGCCGCACGTGTAATGTTACTGAAGGCTTCCTGTTGCTGAAGGGGAAGCGGATAGTAAATCATACTGGGTATCCCGTTGTCAGCCAGATATTGTTTAAGAGCATCGCGTTTTCCGTTGAGGACTTTCAATGTGTACTGGTGGTAGACATGGGTACTGTTCGGCTGCTCAACAGGCGCGATGATGCCGTCAATGCCTTTCAGGGCCGAAGTATAATATTGCGCTGCAGCGTAACGCGCCTCACAATACTCATCCAGATGAGGCAGTTTGGCATTCAGTACTACTGCCTGAATAGTGTCCAGTCTGGAATTGCAGCCTATAACCATGTGGTGATACTTAACCTGCTGCCCATGATTGGCAATCATTTTAAGACGCTCTCCAAGAACATCATCATCTGTAAATATGGCGCCTCCGTCTCCATAGCATCCTAAATTCTTGGAAGGGAAGAAGGAGGTGCATCCGATGTGACCGATTGTGCCGGTGAATTTTGCGGAACCGTCCGGGAAAGTATAGCGTGCCCCGATTGCCTGTGCATTGTCTTCTACAACATAGAGCTTATGTTTATTTGCAAATTCCATAATAGGTGCCATGTCGCATGACTGTCCGAAAAGATGCACCGGAATAATGGCTTTTGTCTTAGGACTTAACGCCTTCTCTATGTTCTTTAGGGTTACATTGAAAGTGTTGTAATCAACATCCACCATAACCGGAGTAAGTCCGAGCAGTCCGATAACTTCCGCCGAGGCCACGTACGTGAAAGCCGGTACTATCACCTCGTCTCCGGGTTTCAGGTCAAGAGCCATCAGGGCTATCTGCAGCGCATCCGTGCCGTTTCCGCATGTTATTACGTGCTTGCAGTGAACGTAATCCGCCAGTTTGCCGGCAAATTCCTTTACTTGAGGACCGTTGATAAAAGCCGAGCTTTCTATCACCTGACTGATACCGGCATCCACCTCATTTTTGATCTTCAGGTACTGACCGTGAAGATCCACCATCTGTAGTTTCATATTCATTTTATCGAATTACCAACCGAAAGGATGTTTTGCCAAAGGAAGTTTTGCAAGAGGATGATAATCTCCCTTAAGTCCTATAGGAGTAGAATGCCGGATGTCACTTACTATCTGTATGCAGTTCCGCGCTTCTGATATTCTGAATCCCCGTCCTGCGAGAATCTCCTGATAGCTCTTGGTGTGCAGTTCTGTAAATCCCTTGCTGAATTCGAATTCATCTCCGTCAATCATGATTGTGCGGTATGTTCTCTTTTCCCCCTGTACTGCGTTCTCGGGAAGATTGTCGGCGTTGATACTCAAAAAATAACGCACCCTTGCTTTTTTCAGTCCCAAAAATCCCGCAACTCTGTCATGACTCATTACGTGTACGATGTTTTCCTGTACGGGCCCAAATATCCACTGCAGCATATCATAGAAGTGAACTCCGATATTTGTCGCTACACCTCCGCTCTTATGAACATCTCCCTTCCAGCTGGTGTAATACCATTTACCCCTGGATGTAATGTAAGTAAGATCCACATCATATATCTTGTCCTTGGGGCCTTCATCTATCTTTTTCTTAAGAGCCACTATAGAATCGTGCAATCTGAGCTGGAGAATATTGTAGGCCTTATGCCCAGTTTCCTCCTCTACCTTCATCAAAGCATCAATGTTATATGGATTCAGGACAACTGGCTTCTCGCAGATTACATCTGCACCGAGTCTGAGGCCATACCTTATAAAGGCATCGTGAGTATAATTTGGCGTACATATTGACAGCCAGTCTATCTGATTATCTGTCCCTTTTATCTTGGAAAGATATCTGTCAAACTGCTCATTTTCCGTAAAAAATGAAGTTTCGGGGAAATAGCTGTCCATGATGCCGACACTATCAAACCTGTCGTACGCAGCAATCAAATTGTTGCCGGTATCTTTAATCGCTCTAAGATGACGCGGCGCTATATAACCGGCCGCTCCGATTAATGCAAAATTTCTCATATGATTTTAATAATATTTTTGATTACGCGCAATTAAGCACCACCCCTTCCTCCGTCAGCATCCGCAGCGCACCGAGCCCTTCGAGAAGGGAGGCGACAGCGGAGATATCCGGAGACAATGACAGCTGCCGCTCAAGGGCCGCGCAGGCCTCAGCGAGGGCCGCAGGGTCATCCAGGCGGCGGGCCAGGATGCGGACGAGGGCGGAAAGGCCTCCGGCCGTGGAAAGGTCCGAAGGGGCCGGGAGGCGGTCCTGGCGCCATGTCCCGAAGAGGTCCGCACCTGTCTCCAGCACCAGCAGACGGTGCATCATAAGGGGTTCCGCGGCCGTACCGGTCCAGTTTCCGGAAGACAGTTCCTGTTTCCAGGCGGCGGTCGTCATGCGGAACAGTCCGACGGCCGGTTCTTCCTCCATATCCTCAGGGACAACATACTGGAAGAGGGAGGCGGTCAGGTCCATCAGCATTGCCTGTTCCCATTTATCTGAGCTCGGGAAAATATCGGGACCCGCGGAAGCGGCAAGCACCGCATCCAGCATCCGCGAGGCCGCCAGGTCGCACTGCTCCGCCCGCGAGAAGTCCGCCGGATGAGCCGCTGCACTGTAAGCCAGCGCATACATTGTCCGGAGGATTCCGAGAAGGCCGGCGCCACAGCTGTCTCCCGCCGCATCCATTCTCCTCCGACATTCGCTCCATATCCCGTCAGCAGTCTTCCGCGCCGCAGCATCCCCTGGATACAATGCCAGATAAGCACTGCAGCCGCGGGCTACGGCGTCCAGTTCCTCGCCGGAAAGGGCACCGGCTCCCCGCTCCGTCACTTCTGAAATCAGCTGACGGAACAGCCTGTCTATTTTCAACCGGAGGGTATCGGATTCAACAGTCATAACTTGACGAAAAAGCATAATCCTGGCTCCTGGACTCTCTTACAAAAGGATGAGATTCAAGGACATACGATAGATATCGCCAAATATTGCAGTGTGTCGTCTCTTGCGAAGAGACGGCACATTGAGTCGTTTTCATTGACGCAAAGCTAGTTAAAATTTGTCTCACTAGCAAAATATTCTCACATAGTTACCAAAATCGTTCTGGTGTCAGTGCGCAGGTCTCTGTGTCTGTGCGCGTTCGCTGCACTGTGCCGTCTCTTCGCAAGATACGGCACATCTTATTTTACCCCGAACACATCCTCGGGATGGGTGCCGAAGGGCTCGATATGGACGACTATGTCGTAGACCTCGGGGATGCTTTCCCGGATATTCCGCTCTATCTGGTTGGAGAGGGCGTGGGCCTGATTGAGGGTCATGTCGCCGTCGGCCTCCACGTCCAGGGTTATCATGTACTTGCCGCCGATGCTGCGGGAACGGACGCGGTGGGGGTTGCTGATGCCGTCGACCTTGCTTATGGCGTCGAATATCTTCTGGTAGACCGACACGTCCTTGACTCCGTCCATGAGCTCGACATTGGAGTCCATGAATATCCTGATGGCCGAGCGGATGATGAACAGGCTCACCAGCAGGGCCGTCACCGAATCCAGAACCGGCATATCCAGGATGAACGAGAAGAACAGGCCGGCCAGGACGCTCAGCGAGATTATCATGTCGTTGCGCATATTGACCCCGTTGGCCACCAGCATGGAAGAGCCGGTGCGCTTCCCCACCCTGGTCTGATACAGCGAGAGGAGCAGCTTGCACACTATCGAGAATACGGTCACGTATATGGCCACCGCTCCGGGCATCACCCTCTCCTCGTGGGAGAAAAGATGTTCCACCGCAGAGATCAGCATCTCCGCCCCGGCGAAGAATATCAGCATCGAGAGTATCTTGGTGGCTATCGACTCCGCCTTGGCATAGCCGTAGACATATTTCTTGTTGGGACGCCGGCCCATGACCCTGGCCGCCACTATCATCACTATGGACACAGCCACATCCGACGCGGAATCGAGACCCCACCGCCGACCACCGCGAAACTCCCGCTTATCAGACCGGCCACGATCTTGGCCACCGACAGAAGACCGTTGCCGACAATACTGACATACGACGCCGCCAGTATCTGCCTCTCCACCGATTTATGACTGTCCTTTCCCATATTCTGTTTCCAAGCCCGCAAATATACTCTACCTGCAGAACAAATCCAAGCCCCGGTTATAATCTGCGCAAGTGCGTTCAAAAACCCCATTTCCGCAGATTATGAAATTATATTTTGCGCAAATGACATGTGTGGATAAATTTGCAGACAGATAAAAGCACGGATATGATTAAAATGACAATAAGGATATCGGCGGCACTCCTCCTGGCCGCCATGATTTTCTCCTGCGGCGGCAGGACTACGGACGGAGAGAGTGTCGGGATGCGGTACGCCCGGTATCTGAGCATCTCCGACTGCGGCGGCTACACTGTGGCCGACATCACCAACCCCTGGGACACCACCCGCCTCCTGCACCGCTACATCCTCGTACCGCAGGGCTCTCCCCTGCCTCAGGACATACCGCAGGGCACGATCGTCCGCACCCCCATTGACCGGATCATCGTCTACTCCTCGGTACATGCCTCGATAATCGACGCCCTCGGAGCCTCCGACCGCATAGCCGGAGTCTGCGAGCCGGAGTACATGACCTGCCGGGCCGTGCTTGACGGCGTGGCCGAAGGGCGCATCACCGACTGCGGCAGCTCCGTATCCCCCAGCATCGAGCGGATAGCCGGAGCCGGCGGGCAGGTAATCATCGCATCCCCGTTCCAGAACGGCAGCTACGGGGCGGCCGGCAAGCTGGGGATTCCCATCATCGAGGCGGCTGACTACATGGAGAACGACCCTCTGGGCCGCACCGAATGGATCCGGCTCTTCGGCCTGCTGCTCGACTGTACCGAACGGGCCGACTCCCTCTTCCGGGCCGCCGAGACCGGATACAACAGCATCCGGGACAGCGTCGCCAGGCACATCCGGGACAACGGCGCACACCGTCCCACCCTCCTGGCCGAGCGCAAGTACGGAGCCTCCTGGGACGTTCCCGGCGGAGCCAGCTACATGGTCCGCATCTATACCGACGCAGGAGCCGACTACATCTTCAGCGGCACCACCACTTCCGCCAATGTCAACATGTCCTTTGAGAATGTCCTCCGCGAGGGCATCGACGCCGATATCTGGGTCCTCAAATACTGGAGCCCCCGGCCCATGACCTACGCCTCCCTCGAAGCCGAATACAGCCTCTACTCCCGGTTCAAAGCATTCCAGAACCGACAGGTCTACGGCTGCAACACCTATTCCTCCACCTACTACGACGACATAGTCCTCCACCCCTCATGGATACTCGAGGACCTGGCCGCCATCTTCCATCCAGACCTCTTCCCCGGCCATGAGCCGCGCTACTTCAAGTCCCTGTAGGACAGCAGCTGAGACACCGCCTGCGAGATGCAGGAGACCGTAACCGGAGCGGCCGACGGAGTACCGGAGACTTCCAGGCAGGTCGGCGAGAGACAGCGGACACAGGGTATGCCCTCAGCCGGAAGCACCGGAGTGAAGCCGTTGCGGGCCAGGGCATTGGCCATCCAGCGGGCCGTAAGGCTGTCTCCGTCCACTCCGACCTCGGGCCCCGAGACTCCGGTCGACAGCTGACCCGAGCGCACGTCGAAATTCATCCCGCGCCGCCCGAAGAACGCCTTCAGGCTCCCGTCCAGCACCAGATCCTCCGGAGAGCCGGAGACCACCGGAGCGTCACCCGAGGGCAGAAGCAGCAGCCGGTCCGAGAATATCAGCGCATTGTCTATATCGTGGGTGGAGAGCAGCACCGCCTTGCCCTGCCTGCGGGCCGTATCGTGCAGCAGCGACATGGTCTCTATCCGGCTGGCCACATCAAGGAAGGCCGTCGGTTCATCCAGCACGATGACCGGGCACTCCTGAGCCAGGGCCTTGGCTATCATCGTCCTCTGCCGCTCCCCGTCCGAAAGTTCCGAGACGTAGGAGTCCGCCTTGTGCGCGATACCCACCGCGGACATCGCCTCCGACACCACCTCCCGGTCCCGGTCTCCCAGCCTCCCGAAGAAACCGGTATGAGGCTGCCGTCCCAGGGCCACCAGCTCCCGGACCGTAAGCCCTCCGGCATTGGTCCTCTCAGTGAGCACTACCCCCACTGTCAATGCCAGCTCATGGGAAGAATACTCCGGCAGCTCCCGCCCGAGCACCCGCACGGTCCCGCTTACAGCCGGCTGGAATCCGCACAGGGTCCGCAGCAGCGTCGACTTGCCCGCTCCGTTCAGTCCTATCAGCGAGGTCAGTTCCCCGCGGTGCAGGACGAAATTCACCCGCGGATGCACCGTCTTCCAGCCTTCCTTCCGCCCGCAGCGGTATCCGATGGAGAGGCCGGAGGCTTCCAGCGCAGGAGAAATATTTGAAAGGTCAGTACTCATGCTCAATTGAAATATTGGATGCTCTTACGGTTGACTATGACGTATATGATCACCGGCGCCCCGAACAGCGGAGTCACCGCATTCAGCGGCAGCAGCATCCCCGTCCCGGGTATCACCGTCAGCATATTGCAGGCCAGGGCAATGCAGGCTCCGGAGAGGGCTGTCGCCGGCACCAGCACGCGGTGGTCCGAGGTCCCCAGCAGCAGCCGGGCGATATGGGGCACGGCCAGGCCGATGAAGGATATGGGGCCGCAGAAGGCCGTCACCACGGCTGTCATCAGGCCGGTGCAGACCAGCACGTGGATACGCGCGGCCCGGACGTTGACCCCCAGGTTGGCGGCGTATTTCTCCCCCAGCAGCATGGCATTGAGCGGCTTGACCAGCAGCAGGGCCCAGACCAGACCGGCACAGGCGGCCGCGGAGAAGAAGGGCAGCTGGGCCGAGGAGACCGAGGAAAAATCCCCCATCCCCCACATCACGAACTGCCGCACCTTGTCAGCCGAGGCATAGTAATTCAATATGGAAATGCAGGAGGACACCAGGTAGCCGACCATGATACCGATGATCAGCAGCATCACATTGCTGCCCACCCTCCGCGAGAAAAATACGATAACTCCCAGAATTGCGCAGGCCCCGGCCATCGCTCCGGCCACCGTGGCCATGTATCCGCCGAAAGAGCCTACGGTGCCTCCGAAGGCCAGCATTACCAAGGCTACGCCCAGATTGGCCCCGTCACTGATTCCCAGGATGGACGGCCCGGCCAGGGGATTGTGGAAGAGGGTCTGCAGCAGCAGGCCGCTCACAGCCAGGGCCGCTCCTGCCAGCAGGGCCGTAGCGGCCTGGGGCAGACGCGAGCCGGTGAGGATGATGCTCCAGGCCGGATTGTCCCCTCCGCCTCCCAGGAGGATGTCCAGCACCTCCCCCGGAGGAATCGGCACCGCTCCGTAGAAGAGATTGCCCGCCGCCAGCAGCACCAGCAGCGGCAGCAGTACCAGGCAGATCCGCCGCGTCCTATTGTTCCCCGGGGATTCCTTCTTCCGAGCCATGACTGCCTCCTGTTTTATTGTTACGCCTTGCCGCACGCCTGGCGGCCTTCTTGCGCCTGCGGAGCCTCTCCCGCGCCAGCAGCCCCCTGAACTTCCTGCCATAGACGATTCCGCACACGTAGCGGAACACTATGATTACCAGGAAGAGCAGCAGTATCGACGACTCGTAGAACAGCCTCTGCGAGATAGTACCGCGGACAGTCACCTCCTCGGTGTCCATCCGGAAAGTCTGCCTCACATCCTCGGGCGAGAACCTCCATCCTGCCCATTTCTTTACGACTATTCCGTTGTGAATCAGCATCACTCCTCCATTGGAACGGGACATGGAGATGAGAGTCTTGATGTCCCCGTAGAGCATATTGCGGCCCATGTCCGGATAGCGCATGGCGATGGAATCCATCACCGGGTCCATTACCGGAGCGGCCACCCTGGCCATACCTCCGTGAAAGGCTATCGAGTCCATGCTCACATCCACCTTCTTCCAGTAACCGTCACCGAGTCTCTCCGGACGGAGTACGATGAACAGGAAGACCGGGACCTCGGAGGTCACAAGATCCTCCGTCACTATCTCGCCGTCAGCCCTGGAGAGCGTCATGTCGAAGAGCAGGTCCCGCTCGTCGCCAAGGTACACCGACTCGGTGCTCACATAGTTCCATGTACTGTCCGGCAGGTGATCCAGGTCGAAATACTCCTGGCGTCCGTCCTTCTCATAGATGAAGACCGTCTCGAAGTTGTCGCTGCCGGAGACCTTGTCCAGACGGGCAGAGAGATTGGTGCCCACACGGAAATTGCCGTACTCCACGAGCGGAATGTTGATGTAGGAGTAGAGCACGCAGATGAGGGCGAGCGCACCGTATGTGGCGAGGAACGCCCACTCTGCCGGCACTGGGGCCACCAGCCTGAAATGCTTGCGGAACAAGAATATGGGGATGATGCATATCGTCAGCACCACATTCTTGAAGAAAGTCTCCCACATCGTCAGATGCACCGCCTCTCCGAAGCACCCGCACTCCTCGACGGCATCGTACAGGGCCATGAAGAATGTCAGCACCGTGAAAAACACTATCATCACCAGACCTGCCCATGACGCGGCCTTCATACGCACGCACATCAGGACGGCTATACCTATCATAAACTCCGTCAGAGACAGCAGCATGCCGAAGGGCACCGCCCCGAAGTCCAGGAAGCCCAGATGCAGCACCCGCAGGTACTCGCTGACTATCAGGCCCGTTCCCACAGGGTCCGTCAGTTTGAAGAATCCCGAAAGGATAAACGTCACTCCGAACACCAGCCGGAAGAGAAACATCAGTATCCGCAGCAGTCTCATAGCACCTTCCTTATACGTTCAAACACTTCTCCGGCCGGCGGCATCTGTCCGTCAGCGCCGCAGCAGTCCACCCTCAGGAAGGCGGAGTCCTTGCGGCAAAGGCGCAGATACACCTCCCGGACCCTCCGCTGGAAATCCAGGTCGGCCTCATGTATGTCCTGCCCGCCGTGGAGGTACTCCCGGTCGCTTCCCTCCCGCTGGGCTGCCAGACGGCCGCTCACGAAGGACAGGGGCACGTCCAGGAAAATATTCAGGTCCGGGCGGGGTATCCCGTACACCTCATATTCGGTCCGCAGGATCCATTCTTCCAGGGCAATGGACTCCTCCGGGGAAGAGAGCTTAGCGCATTGAAAGGCAATGTTGGAATACACGTACCTGTCCAGCAGGACCGTCCTTCCCTCCTGAAGCCAGCGGCGGATAAGGGCCGAGGCGTCCCTGCGGTCCTCTGCGAAGAGCAGGGCCACTATCATCGGATGCACCTGGTCCATACGGCCGAACTCCCCCCGGAGGAAGCGGGCTATCATGTCCCCGACCACAGGAGCGTCGAAGCGGGGAAAATGCAGGTATTCAGGCTCCTGCCCCTGACGGCGGGTGAGATATTCCCTTACATTTGCCACCTGGGTGGACTTGCCCGAGCCGTCGAGACCTTCTATTACTATAAGCATACTGTCCGTTTTTGATGAAACTTTGCAAATGTACAAAATTATAAACTATATTTGTGTTTTAATCTACCTACAGATATGCTTACATCGATTTCACCCATCGACGGGAGGTACTACAGACAGGTCCGGGACCTTTCCTCCTACTATTCCGAATTTGCCCTCATAAGATACAGAGTCCGCGTGGAGATAGAGTACTTCATCGCCCTGTGCGAGCTGCCTCTGCCCCAGCTGAGGGACTTCGACCGCAGCCTCTTCGACACTCTGCGCGGCATCTACCGCGACATGACCGAGGACGAGGCCGCCGAGGTCAAGGAGATAGAGAAGACCACCAACCATGACGTCAAGGCGGTGGAATACTTCATAAAGAGGCGTTTCGACGCAATGGGCATCCCGCCCCGCTACAAGGAGTTCGTCCACTTCGGCCTCACCTCCCAGGACATCAACAACACCGCGGTGCCCCTCAGCCTGATGGAGGGTATCCAGGACGTCTACCTGCCCCAGCTCTATGAGGTGCTCAACACCCTGGACGGCATGGCCGAGGAGTGGAAGGACATCCCCATGCTGGCCCATACCCACGGACAGCCCGCCTCCCCCACCCGCCTGGGCAAGGAGATAGCCGTATTCACGGCCAGACTGCGGGAACAGCAGAAGATGCTCCTGGCAGTGCCTTTCTCGGCCAAGTTCGGCGGCGCCACTGGCAACTTCAACGCCCACTTCGCCGCATACCCGGACATCGACTGGAATGCCTTCGCCGTGGACTTCGTGGAGGACGTGCTGGGACTCAAGCGCTCCTACCCGACTACCCAGATCGAGCACTATGACAACACCGCGGCCCTCTTCGACGCCATCAAGCGCATCAACAACATCCTGGTGGACCTCTGCCGCGATATATGGACCTACATCTCGATGGAGTACTTCAAGCAGAAGATCAAGGAAGGTGAGGTCGGCTCCTCCGCCATGCCCCATAAGGTCAACCCGATAGACTTCGAGAATGCCGAGGGCAACTTCCTGATGGCCAACGCAGTCTGCGAGTTCCTCGCATCCAAGCTCCCCATCTCCCGCCTCCAGAGAGACCTGACCGACTCCACTACCCTGCGCAACGTCGGAGTGCCCATCGCACACACCATCATTGCCCTCAAGTCCCTCAAGAAAGGTCTGGACAAGCTGATTCTCAACCGCGACGCCCTGGAGCGCGACCTCAACGACAACTGGGAGGTAGTCGCCGAGGGCATCCAGACCATCCTCCGCCGGGAGGGCTACCCCAATCCTTACGAGACCCTCAAGGCCCTCACCCGCACCGGACAGGCCGTATCGGACCGCACCATCCGCGAGTTCATCGACTCCCTGAACGTGGCCGAGCCCGTCAAGGACGAACTCAGAAGACTTACACCCTTCAACTATACCGGAAGATAAGACATGAAACGTTTGATAATCATTCTTGCCGCTGCCGTACTGTCAGCCGGCATGCTCGGGGCTCAGGCTCCCGAATACGACAAATATTTCACTGACGACCGCCTCCGTATTGATTTCATCCTCGCAGGAGACGCACAGGCGCAGCATGCCTATGTAGCCGGTCTGAGGAAAGAATGCGCGTGGGCAGGCTCGCACGCCTCACTGATCGACCCGTTCCGCTACGGCGAATACATGTTCGAGGCCTGGTCAGGAGAGACCCTGATCTACTCCAAGGGATTCTCCACCCTCTTCCAGGAATGGAGAACTACCGCCGAGGCCCGCGAAGTCTCCAAGGCCTATACCCAGGCCGTCTGGATGCCTTTTCCCAAGGAAGATATACGTATAACCCTGTCCGAGAGGGTAAAGGCCACGGGTGAGTTCCGCGAGATATTCTCCTGCAGCGTCGATCCGGAGGACGCCCTCATCAGCAGCGAGGCCGCCCCCGACTATACGGTGACCCCTCTTCTCACCTCCGGAGACATGGAGCACAAGGTGGACCTGCTCTTCGTAGCCGAGGGCTACACCGCAGACCAGATGGACAAGTTCCACCGCGACTGCCACAAGTTCATGGAGTACCTCTTCTCGATGGAACCCTACAAGTCCCGCAAGAGTGACTTCAACGTCACCGCAGTGGACGTAATATCCCCCGAGCAGGGCACCGACATCCCCAATCAGGATATCTGGAAGCACACCGCCCTCAACTCGCACTTCTACACATTCTACATAGACCGCTATCTGACCATCACCGACCACAAGTCCATAGCCGACAACGTGGCCGGCGCCCCCTTCGACGCACTTTTCATCGTGGTCAATGAGGAGAAATACGGCGGCGGAGGTATCTACAACTCCTACGCCCTCGGAACGGCCGGCAACGAGCAGTCCTACCAGGTGTTCATCCACGAGTTCGGCCACAGCTTCGCCGGACTGGGAGACGAGTACTACACCTCGGAGGTCGCCTACGAGAACTTCTACAACCTGAAGACTGAGCCCTGGGAGCCCAACATCACCACCCTTGTGAACTTCGACAGCAAGTGGAAGGACATGATCGACTCCGGCAAGTGGAGCGAGGAACAGGTAGGCATCTACGAGGGCGGCGGATACATGGCCAAGGGCGTGTACCGTCCACGTAAGGACTGCCGCATGAACACCAACTCAGCTCCGGACTTCTGCCCCGTATGCCAGCGGGCCATCAGCCGGATGATAGACTTCTACTGCAGATAATGACCATAAGACCATACCGCTACTACCTGATCGACCTGGACCGGACTCTGTGGGATTTCGACCGCAACTCCGAGCACGCCATCAGCCTGCTCTTCTCCCGCAACCCGGCGCTCCTTCAGGCAGTACAGGAGAAAGAAGGGTGCGGGGAGGATTCCCTGCACCGTTTCTTTATGCGCTACGACGTGCTCAATCACAAGCTCTGGGCCCAGTACGAAAGCGGAGCAATGAGCAAGGAGGACCTGCGGTGGAAGCGGTTCCACGAGGCATTCCGCTGGTACGGAGTGGAGGATGAGGCTCTGGCACGGCAGTTCGGGGAGGACTACCTCGAACAGATGGTCTGCGAGAACAGACTTATGCCCGGGGCTATGGAAATGCTGGAGGCAATACGGTCGTCAGGAGGTAAAATGGCGATTCTGAGCAACGGTTTCCGCGAGGTGCAGTACCGCAAGCTGCGGGGAGCCGGCATCTCGGAATATTTCTCCGCCGTCGTGGTTTCCGAGGAGGCCGGATGTCTGAAGCCCCGTCCCGGCATCTTCGCCTATGCCGTGGAGCAGTTGTCCGGCATACGGCGGCAGAACGACCCCGAGGCATGGCGCGAGGCCAAGCGGCAAACCCTCATGATCGGAGATGATCCGGTCAATGACATCGAGGGCGCCCAGATCTTCGGCATCGACCAGTTCTACTACAACCACAAAGGCAACCGCGCCATCTCCCACGCCACCTACGAGTCCCCAGACCTCTCCCCGCTCTACAAATCAGAATAGATCGTCCATCAGCCGGTCCAGGTCGCGGCGCTCCTTCTTGGTAGGACGGCCGGTACCGCGGTCGCGTCGGATGTAGACGGTCTCGAAGGGTGCGTTGAGTTTATCGAGTTCTTCCTGCGGAGTGATGTCCTCCGCGAACTCGGGGACGAGCTTAGCCCCTACCCGGTTGCCTATCGGCACTATGACCCGGTACTGGAAGTGCACGCTGCCCTTGCGCACCGAGACGGTGTCCCCCGCCTTGATATCCCGGGAAGCCTTGGCCTCTGCCCCATTGACACTGACCTTGCCGCTGCGGCAGGCGTCCGCTGCCTCCGTGCGGGTCTTGTAGACGCGGATAGACCAGAGAAATTTGTCTATGCGTACCTGCTGTTCCATCACCCTACTCCTTTATATAACTGTCCTTCTCCTCGGCGGGTTTGCCGATATACACTTCCATCAGACGGGTGCCGGCCGTAATGGCCGAGAGGACGAAGTCGGACATGGCGGCGGGTATCAGCACCCACTCCCCTCGCAGCAGAGGCGTCGGCTGCGATGAGTCCGAGGGAGTGATCACCGCCTCGCCCTCCAGGCAGCAGTAGAGCAGGAAACTCTCATAACGGTCGGGCCATACCCGGAGCGGGTCTGTCAGCTGCAGTTCGTTGGCCGTAAAATATTTGCACTCGACTAGTTTCTTCGAAGGAGCGTTTCCGCCGGCGGGGACAAAGCCGGAGCCGTCGTACTTCCGGTAATCGATACAGGTCAGGGCCAGGTCCACGTGCATCTGACGGGCGGTCGCGGGGTCATTCTCCCTGCCCCAGTCGTAGATGCGGTAGGTCACGTCGGAGAGCTGCTGGATCTCGGCTATCACCAGCCCGCCTCCGGCCGAGTGGACGGTACCGGCCTCGATGAAGAAGAAGTCACCCTTCTTAGGAGTCACTACGTTCAGCACCTCCTCGAGGGTCCCGGCGGCGCAGCGGTCCAGGAACTCGCGGGCATCCAGGTCCTTGTTGAATCCCATGTAGATACGGGCCGTCGGATCGGCCTCGAGGACGTACCAGGCCTCGGTCTTGCCGTAGGAGTTGTGCCGGTCGAAGGCCGTCTCGTCGTCAGGATGCACCTGGACGGAAAGCCGTTCCTGGATATCGAGCAGCTTGACCAGGATGGGAAACTCGTTGCCGAAACGCTTGTAATTGTCCTCCCCTACTATCTCGTCCATGTAGGTCTCGATGACGTCGAAGAGAGGGTTGTCCTCCAGCCAGCCGCTTTCTATCACCGAACTGTCGTCCTCAAAGCCGGAGACCTCCCAGCTCTCGCCTATCACGGCCTCAGGGTCGAAGGGTTTGTGGAACTGAGCGGCCAGACGGCGGCCTCCCCAGACTCGCTCCTTGGGCTGGGGGATGAACTTAATGGGATATATCGCCTTTTTCATTGTAACTCTTGTTTTTTTGCGGGTATGTATTTATTGATCAGTCCTATGCCTGCTACCAGCACGATGGCCGCCACTGCCACCATGATATATGCCGCTGTCTCTCCGAAGACAGACTGGATATTCTCCTGGGTGACCTCCTCCACTCCGAAGAGAGCCGCGGCGGCGATGGCCATGATATTGTTCAGAGAGTGCAGCCCGATTACTGTCCAGAGGCTGCGCGTCCTGTAATAGAGCCAGCCGAAGAAGCAGCCCATGGCGAAGGCCGGAAGGGCCTGCCAGGGATTGAGATGGGCTATGGCGAAGAGCACCGACGACCAGAGTATCGCCCACCACGGGTCCATACGGCGGGACAGGCCGGTAAGGATGATTCCGCGGAACAGGAACTCCTCCAGCACAGGAGCCAGGACTCCCATCGTCAGCAGATTGACGGCCAGCTTCATCCCGTATACCTGACTCAGGGCCTGACGGAACCACTCCGGCATCTCCCGGCCCTCGGGCAGACAGCTCAGCAGGATTATCACCGCCAGCATGACTATGATCACCAGGGGAATGAAGGCCCACAGGCGCATGCCTCCGAAACAAGGGCGGTTCAGACGGATCTCATCGTATTCCGGCTGCCCTTCCTTCAGCGGGTCGTTCAGCCTGCGCAGTCCTTTCCAGTAGAGATAGAGCAATGGCAGGACGTAGGAAAGGGCATAGGACAGCGGCATCGTGAGATTCTGAGTGTCCTGTAACTGGAAGATACCGAGAATCAGGCCCAGCAGCACCGATGCGGCCAGCTGCCCCAGCACGAAGAGGAAAAGCACCAGCCAGGCCTGCTTCAGGTCCGGGAGGGAATATGTCAGCGTTCTAAGCATGTTCGGTCATGGTTTTTCAAAAATTTTTCAAAGATACGCAATAAATGATAACTTTGCGTCCATGGAAGAAGAAGTACAGCAGCTGCCGCAGGAACAGCAGCCGGAGCAGCCGACAGAACCGCGCAGACATAAAAGAAAGTTCGTGAGAGTGCTCACGAACAAATACTTCATCGTCACCTTCGTCTTCGCGGTGATAGTCCTCTTCGTGGACCGCAACAACCTCATCCGCTGGGCCGGAGACTACCTCGAGGTCCTGCGCCAGGAGAGGGTCATCCGCCAGTACGGCCGGGACATCGAGGAACTGGACCGCAAGCTGGACCAGCTTACCTCGGACCGCGACTCCCTGGAGAAATTCGCCCGGGAGGAGTACTACTTCCACCGGGAGGACGAGGAAGTGTTTATTGTCGATTGAACTGGGTCATGGTCCGCTCTATGCCGGCCAGTCCGAAGGACTTGACCGCCTCCACCGCCCTTTCCCTTATCTCGGGGAGCTGCCTGAGTTCCTCCTCGTCCCATTTTCCCAGGACGAAGTCTATCTGAGGGCCGCGTCCCACATGCGAGCCTATGCCCACGCGCAGGCGGGGATAGTCCTGAGTTCCGAGCATCTCCGCGATGTTGGCCAGTCCGTTGTGTCCGCCGGCGCTGCCGCCCTTGCGTATGCGCAGAGCTCCGAACGGCAGGTTCATGTCGTCCGCTATCACCAGCAGGTTCTCCACAGGAATGTTCTTCTTATCCAGCCAGTAGGCCACTGCCTTGCCGCTCAGGTTCATGTAGGTGGAGGGCTTGAGCAGGACGAAGATGCGGCCCTTGAGCCGGATCTCCGCCATGTCGCCGTAACGGACTGTCGTAAAAAGAGTATTGGACGCCTGAGCCCAGGTGTCCAATACCGAAAATCCCATATTGTGGCGGGTACCGATATATTCGTACCCGATATTTCCCAATCCGACTATGAGATATGTCATGAGCGGGATGATTACTCAGCTGCGGGTGCTGCTGCCTCCTCTGCGGGTGTCTCCTCCTCAGCTGCACCGGCCATGGCGGCACGGGTGTGCTTAACTGTGCAGACACCTGTAGTCTTGGGGCTTACGATCTGGATGCCCTCGTAGGAGAGGTCACCGGCTGTGATCTGCTTGCCGAGCTTGAGGTTGGTGATGTCGATGTCGAGTACATCGGGTATCTGGTCGGGCAGACCGCATACCCTGAGCTTGCGGGCCTCGATGAGGAGCTTACCGCCGGCCTTCACTCCGGCGCAGTTGCCGAAGATGTTCAGAGGCACGTTGATGGTCACGGGCTTGTCAGCCGAGATGGCCAGGAAGTCAGCGTGGATGGTGTTGTCAGTAACAGGGTGGAACTGAAGCTCGTGCAGGATGGCAAGATAATTCTTGCCGTCGATGTCGAGGTCCACGATGTAGCTGTTGGGGGTGTGGGTGAGAGCCTTGAGGTCTCTTGCGTCCACTGAGAAAAGTACGTTCTCCACTCCGTTGCCGTAGAGGTTGCAGGGTACCTGACCCTCTCTGCGGATGCTCTTGGTGATCGACTTGCGGCCCTTGGTTCTTGCGGTGCCGTGTAATGCGATGTGTTTCATGATATTGGTTTAAAATGTGTTACTCAGTCCGGGCTTTCCGGACCCCATTGCACCAAAAGCCTCATGGCTTTTAGGGGCTGCAAAAGTAGCCAAATTTTCATTTTTGGCAAAAAATTTGTATCTTGCACGGACGAATTAACAACATTTAGTATCACATTCTATGGAAAAGAAATGGAGATGCACCGTATGCGGTTATGTGCACACAGGAGACAACCCTCCTGAGAAATGCCCCCTCTGCAAGGCCCCCGCAAGCAAGTTTGTAGAGATTAAGGAAGACGCCAATGAGATCTCATGGGCCGACGGTCACACCCTCGGAGTGGCCAAAGGCTGCGACCAGGAAATATGGGAAGGCCTGCAGACACACTTCGCAGGCGAATGCTCTGAAGTAGGTATGTACATCGCGATGAGCCGTCAGGCCGACAGGGAGGGATATCCCGAGATCGCCGAGGCTTACCGCCGTATCGCCTATGAGGAGGCCGACCATGCAGCCAGGTTCGCAGAGCTTCTCGGAGAGGTCGTATGGGACACCAAGACCAACCTCGAGAAGAGAATGCACGCCGAGGCCGACGCCTGCGCCGACAAGAAGCGCATCGCCACCAAGGCAAAGCAGCTCAACCTCGACGCCATCCACGACACCGTGCACGAGATGTGCAAGGACGAGGCGCGTCACGGCCAGGCCTTCGAGGGTCTGTACAAGAGATTCTTCGGCGAGAAGAAGTAACTGACGGCGGATATCACCGTACCATCCTTACGGCCTTGTTCCAGGACAGTGTACGGTAGTATTCATCCAGGTAAGAGTTTTCGGGATTGGGTACATAGGTGCTCAGTCCCGAAAATGTTTTAATGGGGAATGAATCGCTGCTCCAGCCCGTGGACACGGTAAATACCGGTGTTGATTTCTTATACAGCACCGCAGCGTCCAGCGCTGATGTAAAGACCACGTACTGCTCTGGAACCGCCAGGCGGGATATGAGATCGTCCAGGTCATAGAACCAATGTCTGTCACCCCTGAAATACCTCTGAATGTCATCCATATCCAGGAACGGGATCATTCCGGCTCCGGACTCGAACACGTCCCTGCATGCAGAGGCAAGGTTGTCCAGCGCCCTGGTGTCGACAAGTGCTATGGTCGCACCCTTGTCGGCATAGTGCTCGTAATACAGGCGGCACAGATCCTCCAGCGCCGGACGGCGGCCGTCCATAAGACATTCTGTCACCTTCATGTAAGGCATTCCGGCAGCAAGGATTTCCGCCGCGGACCCCAGGAAATAGTCGCAGCTGCCCCGCAGCTCATATGCAACCTCAACACCTCCCATTAAGCAGGCGTCGAAGAGTATGTATGAATAGTGGACGGGCAGAGCCCGTACGAGATCCTTGATATCCATTTCTTCCATCCCGTCAGCCCCGAAGGACTTCACACAAGCGGCGAACGGATCCTCGGCCATATTCATAGGGACCGCAGTTCCCCCGGAACCTGTAACAGGATTGGAATAGAATCCTTCAGGCAGCCATCCAGTACCGTGGGACCAAAGCACCAGACCGTTATGCTCCGAAGGAAACAGCGCCGCCGCATAGGAGAGCACCTGATGCATCACCGAATCCGACATGGAGTTCTGGTCCGCATCATACTCCTTGACTGTCTCCTTCAGGATTTCCCCATACCGGTCCCTGCTGAGGCGCATCAGCACCGGAACCTCCCCGCTGATGTCGGCATACACAAGCAGCACATCTCCCTCCCCGTCGTCGAAATATTCCGGAACGGCTCCGGAACTGATTATATCCTCTATATTCTGACGGGCGTTCGGGGCAAGGTTGTTGTCCGCAGCTATATAAATAAGGACCGTGCTGCCTATGTCCATTCCTTCTTCCTTCATACCTTTGCACGATACTGCCGACCGCCCGCCGCCCGCGCCACCGGCCGTAAGCGTCCATTTTATTGATTTTGACTCTACTTTCATTCTTTTTCCGCTCTTTTCTCTGAACAAGGTGACAAATATAGAATTAATTTGCTATTTTTGTATTTATTCAAAAACACATCGGTATGAAAACGGACAATTTATTCACATTCCTCGGCGGAGTACTGGTAGGAGCCGCCGTTGCCATCCTCTTTGCCCCCGAGTCGGGAGAGGAGACCAGAAAGAAGATCAAGGACACCTTTGACAAGGAGTACCAGGGTCTCAAGGACAAGATCAACAGCCTCGAGAACCGTGCGAAGGCAGCTGCCGACGCATACGCTTCCGCAAAGGAGCGTCCGGCAGCAGAAGACATCATTGCCGAATAACCGGAACAGGGACACGCCGAGATGGAAAACCAGACCCCGAACCCCAACAACCCCCTCGGAGACCTCTTCTCGTCCATCAAGTGTTATATCGACCTGCGCATTGACGAGATAAAGCTGGCCCTGGCCGAGAACCTGGCGAAGATATTCAGCAGGATCATCTTCTTTTTCCTGCTGTTCATCCTCGTCGGAGTAGTCCTCGGCATAGTTGCGGCCGCCCTCGCCTCCTGGTTCACGATAATCGTAGGCAACAGGACTGCCGGACTGCTGATTACGGCCGGCATATTCCTTCTGTGCATACTCGTGCTGTTTGTATTCAAGGACAGATTCCTGATCAACAGCCCGCTCAGGATGTTTTTAAGAATGTTTTTCGACGACAGGAAAAATGGAAAAGGACAATAGAATCTCGGATTACCGCAACATCCGGAACCTGCAGGAGCTGCAGTACTGCCGCAGGCTCCTGTCCTCCCGCATCGACCATCAGGAGATAATGGTCCTGTACAAGCTGCGCTGCGTATGGGAGTTCATGTCCCCCTCCAACCTTCTGGACATGGGCTGCAAGGCCATCGCCTCGCACAATGCCTCGTTCAATTTCCTGTACCGGACAGTAGAGTTCATAAGGACGCTGGCAAAAGGAAGGAAAAACAGAGAGTAGCAGCAGAGCATCATGAAGATCGTCGTAGCAGGAGCTGGAGAAATCGGAAGCCATCTGGCCAAGATGCTCAGTATGGAGTACCACGAGATCACGGTTATCTCCGAGGACGAGGAGAGCCTCGAGAAGATAAACAGTGACTCGGATATCGTAACCGTAGAAGGCCGCCCTTCTTCAATCGACACTCTGATAAAGGCAGGAGCGGGCAGCGCCGATCTGTTCATCGCAGTAAATCCGGATTCGGCGCAGGACATCAACATCGTTTCCGCGGCCCTGGCCAAAAAGCTGGGGGCCAAAAAGGTTACGGCCCGGATCAACAACGAGGAATACCAGAAGAACGACAACAGAATCCTCTTCACCGACCTCGGCATCGATTCTCTTTTCTATCCCGAGAAGATCGCCGCCACCGAGATTGTCAACCTGCTCAAGCAGAACAACGCCTCGGAGTTCATGAACTACTCCCACGGCAAGCTGCAGCTTATAGTATACCGGCTTGAGGAATGCTCTCCTATGGTTGACCGCACTGTAGCCGAACTCAGGGAGAGAACCCAGAACCTGTTCCGGTCGGTAGCGATATCCCGTGACGGCAAGACCATCATCCCCAAAAGCGCGACTCGGTTCAAGACCGGGGACGTGGTTTACCTGATCTCCAAGAAGGAAGGCATGGAGCAGGCCCTGTCCCTGTCAGGCAAGCCCAAGGTGACTGTACGCAACCTGATGATCCTGGGAGGAGGACGCATAGGCGAGATGGTCGCCCGCTCAATGGAAAAACAGACCGAGAACATAAAGCTCATCGAGCTCAATCCCGAAAAATGCGCCCACCTGTCGGAGGCCCTGGACCGGACTCTGGTAATCAACGGAGACGGGCGCAACTCAGACCTTCTCATGGAAGAAGGCCTTAAGGATATGGAAGCCTTCGTAGCTGTCACCAGCAGCTCCGAGACCAATATCCTCTCCTGCGTGGTGGCCAAGCGCATGGGCATACCCAAGGTGATCGCAGAGGTCGAGAACTTCGAGTACATCAAGCTGGCTGAGGAAATGGGCGTGGACTCTGTCATCAATAAAAAACTCATTACCGCCGGCAAAATCTTCCGCTTCACCCTTTCCAACAAGGTCCGCTCGATCAAGGTTCTCAACGGAACCGACGCAGTGGTCCTCGAATTCATAGTAAATACCAACAGCAAGATAACCACAGGCAAGCTCAAGGACTTGGGCTTCCCCGAAGAAGCCATCATCGGAGGCTTCGTCAGGGGCAACGAGAGCTTTATCGCCGACAGCGAGAGTACCATCCGGCCGTACGACCAGGTGGTAGTCTTCGCCAATCCGGACGCCGTGGACAAAGTAGACAAATTCTTTTTATAAATTTTAAACTTATAAACATGATACAGTACAAATTTCCTGTTTCGGGCAAGACCCGCACTGAACATGATCTTTTAGGCTACAAGGTAGTTCCCGTAGAAGCCCTCTTCGGAATCCAGACCCTCAGGTGTATTGAGAACTTCAATATCAGCAACTATCATCTCTGCGACTACCCCGAGTTCATCAAGGCATTCGGTATCGTCAAGATGGCCGCCATAAAGGCCAACCATAAGCTCGGCCTCGTCACAGACCAGGTCAAGGACGCAGTAGTGGAGGCATGTCAGGAACTCATCGACGGAAAGCACCTCGAGTTCTTCCCCATCGACATGATGCAGGGCGGCGCCGGCACCAGCATGAACATGAATGCCAATGAGGTCATCGCCAACCGCGCCCTCGAGCTCATGGGACACCAGCGCGGTGAGTACCAGTACTGCCACCCCAACGACCACATCAACATGGCCCAGTCCACCAACGACGCCTATCCCAGTGCCATGCACCTTGGACTCTACTACATCAACGTAAAGGTACAGGCAGCCCTCAAGGACCTGATCAAGGCCTTTGACGACAAGAAGAAGGAGTTCGCCAACATCATCAAGATGGGCCGTACCCAGCTTCAGGATGCAGTGCCCATGACTCTCGGCCAGTCCTTCGGTGCCTTTGCCGATGCCATGAGGCATGAATCCGCACGCCTCCAGAAAGCCGCCGACGAGTTCCTCTACACCAACATGGGAGCCACAGCCATCGGTACCGGCATCACCGCCGAGCCCAACTACGCCAAGTACTGCACGGAGTACCTCCGCGAGATTTCCGGTCTGGACATCAAGCTCTCGAGGAACCTGATCGAGGCCACCCACGACACATCCTGCCTGGTGGCATACTCCTCGGCCCTGAAGTCCATCGCCATCCGCCTCTCGAAGATATGCAACGACCTGCGCCTGATGTCCTCCGGTCCCCGCACCGGTATCGAGGAGATCAAGCTTCCTCCCAAACAGCCCGGCTCGTCCATCATGCCCGGTAAGGTCAACCCCGTCATTCCCGAGGTAGTCAACCAGATATGCTTCAAGGTCATCGGCAACGACTTCGCCGTAACCATGGCATCCGAGGCCGCCCAGCTCGAGCTCAATGTGATGGAGCCCGTGATGGTAGAATCTCTCGTTGAGTCCGCTACATGGATGACACGCGCATTCGACACCCTGCGCATAGAGTGCATCGAGGGCATCAAGGCCAACAAGAAGCACTGCGAGGAGCAGGTTAAGCACAGCATCGGCATCGTCACTGCTCTCAAGCCCTACATCGGCTACTCCAACTGCACCGAGATCGCCAAGGAGGCTCTCGAGTCAGGAAAGAGCGTATACGACCTCGTTCTGGAGCGCAATCTGCTGACCAAAAAGCAGCTTGACGTGATCCTGAACCCCAAGAACATGATTCACCCGAGCATGATCGCCGACATCAAAAAGAATGACTGACACCTGCAGTGACTGCCCACTGCCCCCGGAGACCGAACCCGGCATCCAGGCGCAGCACCAGTCCCAGGAAGGAACAACGGTACCCTGCCCCGTACGTGGGCAGGGTATTTTTTATTTCAAATCCCTTGAATGAGGGAAATACATTTCCCGCCCCTCCCCACACTGCCAGTCCATGAGGCCCGTACACTTTCTGGCGCAGTTCCACCTGCACAGACAACAGATTGCGGTCTCTGTAACGTCCTCTGTAATATCCTCTGAGACGCACATCCCCCCCGGCCTCAGGCCAGACGGTCCAGGGTGCCGCATCAGAATGGATCACCGCATATACATCAGAGGCAAGCACTCCTCCGCTCCACAGGGGACAATAAAAATCCGCAGTCATCTCACTGCGCGAGAATGGCCTGAGTCCGGTCAGGGAAAAATGGACACTCTGCTGAACGGACAGGAAGACGCCGCGCGAAGGTTCACTGCGGCTGTCTCTCGTATCCAGGTCGAACCTGGCTCCGGCACCCGCATACTGCGTCATCCCAGGGCCTCCCTCAATCAGAGTACGGTCCTCGAGTTCAGAGACTTTATAATAGGTATAGGTCGCGAACAGCCCTGCCTGTATACGGCTGTTTACCAGATAGATCAGATCAGCCCTGGCCTTTACCCGGCTGCTCACCATGCTCACCCTGTTGCCGTCATCCGAGCCCATCCCGTACCCCAGTCCCCAGAAATACCTCGGGCCGTATATGTAAGCCGCCGAATACTCGAGGACCATCCTTCCGGAAGGGAGCACCCATTTTCCCGTAACTGCTCCCGCCGCAGAGAGATTGGTGGACAGCATCGCCGCCGCACCTATCGCAGAGAGCGGCGCCAGGGTATCGGCTGCCGTCCTGTAAGTAGCTGAAAAACCGCCCACGGCCACCAGGCCGGTTTCCTGCGCATACATCAGACCGAAAACAGGAACCGTTCTGAAGGACGGGTCGGGACGCGAGGGATGTCTGCGGGGATGAAGACGGTAATAGCGGTCGACAGAGTCCTGTACCCTGGCAAGATATACAGAATCTACTATCTGTCCTGCAGCAGAAAGGGTACATGCTGACAGAGCCAGAGTCAGGACTATATGCCTTAGCGTAAGACGGATCATAAGTCCACCGTCAATATACAAGCTGGAAATTGTCAACCCAGAACGTATTGCCCAGCCCGCCATAGAAAGCCTCTCCGCTGGATGAGGATATCCAGACGATGATGTGGGTGGGCGTCTGGTCCGGGGCTGCCCAGCCGTTCTCTTCGACCGGCACTATTTTTCCACGGCTGTTCCGGCAATAGTAGACTATGTCTCCGTTCTTGAGCCCCATGTCGGGAGTATAGTCCTCCTCCCCAGAAATGTCACCGTACCGTATCTCCAGCATTTCTCCGTTCTTCCACTCTTCCTGGTTTTCGTAGAATTTTTTATAGGCAGTGCCGACACGCTTCGCCGTGACATTTCCATTCTCATCCTCCTCCCTGTACTGAAGGTACACCGCTATGAAAGGATAATCCTTCCCGCCTATGACCTTGAACGGGGAAAAGCCCGTAGAGCGGACCACCGTGCGTCCGACATCGGCCTTATAGTCATAACGGACTGCGGCCGGACGGCCTGTAAAAGGGATTCCGCAGTCCAGTTTGGAATACGCTCCCTTGGTGTCCCTGATCGGTTCCTGGAAATATCCAGTAAGCAGCGTCCCCTGCACCAGCACCTCCATGTCGATGATGCCGAATACCCTGACCTTTTCCATTACCACCTGGAGTTTCGCACAATATCCGTCCCCCCGGGACTCGGGATACACCGAGTTGCTGCCCTTGATCACCCCCATGACATCAGCCATTATGTTGCAGGGCGAGAAGATATCCTCCGGATTCAGGGGGCAAGGCTCCTGCCCTGACAGCGTGTCGCCCTCCGAGAGCTTGTATATCGTCTTGATATTGCCGCCTATGATACCGGACTCCTTCAGCTGATACACCCTCCACCGGTCGAAGCGGCCCTTTGCGTTGATGAGAGAATCCATATCCGGAGTCTGTGCGGAGACAGATACTGCGGAAAGAAATACGACAGCCGCACCTATTATACTTATTATTCTAAATCTTTTCATATTTTTGCATCGGAATCAAACGGCAAATTTAGAAAAATGCGTCCAATCTGCCTCATATTTTTCCTCCTTGCAGCCATCGGCACGGCCACAGCCGTGAAAGCACCCCCATGGCCCGTCACGTTAAGACAACCTGACGGCAGCCTCATAACCGTCTTTATCAAAGGGGATGAGTTCCACCGCTACACCGTCACGGCCGACGGCAGGACTGTCGCCCGCAGCAGTGACGGATACTTCAGGCAGGCAGAGATCATGACGCCCGGTCCGGCCGTGATACAGAGACAGAACAGCATGAGAGCATCCGGTGCCATAAGGGCACGGGCTGCGGCCGTCACGGGCGGAAAGGACATAAGAGCCCTCGTCATACCTGTGGAATTCGCAGACAGAAGTTTCTCAGTGACAGATCCCGCCACGCATTTTCACGACATGCTGAACGCTCCCGGTTACTCCGCGAACGGAGGCACAGGATCGGCAAAGGACTATTTCGAGGCCAACATGCCCGGCTATACCTTCACTTTCGACGTAGCGTCACCGGTACGTCTGGGCAAGTCCTACATCCACTACGGAGAGAATGACGTCTCCACCCCGCCGGTAATCACATACGATGTCCGTCTTACAGAACTTGTTCAGGAAGCATGCTCCCTGGCAGCGGCATCCGTAGACTTCCCTTCCTACGACATGGACGGTGACGGAACGGTAGACTACATATTCTTCTATCTGGCAGGATACAATGAGGCAGAAAGCGGAGACGACAACACCATCTGGCCGCAGACCTGCAGCATGTCCTCGGAAGGCATCCGTATCAAAGGGGTGAGAATAGGCCTCGTCAGCTGCGCATCTGAACTGAGCGGCAGCGACCTGGGAATGGAAGGAAGCGCCATCCCGGCCGGAATAGGCACATTCTGCCATGAGTTCGGCCATTTTCTGGGCCTTACGGACCTCTACGACACGGACTACGGCAGTGGAGGGATGAGCAGCTGCCTGTGGGGCAGGCTCTCTCTGATGGACGAGGGAAACTACAATAACTCCGGACGCACCCCGCCGTACTTCTGCGCCATCGACCGCGAGCAGGCCGGAATCCTGACGTACAAAGATGCGGCAGCCGGTACTTCCGTAAGCCTCCCTCCCATCCATGAATGCGGCTGGGCTGTCCGTATAAACACGTCCACACCAGGGGAATACTACCTTCTGGAGCACCGCACCGAAAGCGGATGGGACGCCTACATAGAAGGCTCGGGCATGGCTGTCTATCATATTGACCGTTCGGACAATATAGCAGGAGACATCACGGCATCGGTACGATGGAGCACCAATCTTGTCAACGCATACGCCATGCACCAGTGCGCGGATCTGGTGGAGGCCTATCCCCAGGCGATGCACATCAGCCAGGTGTTCTTCCCGGGACAGGCCGGGATCACCGAATTTTCCGCGGCCGGCGACCCGGCTCTGATTGCATGGGACGGAACTCCCGCAGGATTGAAGATCACGGATATAACAGTCTCGGGAAACGCTATCACATTTCAGGTGGAGGAGGACAGTTCCGAAGTGTTGCTGACTCCTGTAAACTGCCGCATAGAAGCCTGGCAGAACAAGGCCCTGCTGCAATGGAGCTGCGGCAGGCCGGGCAGCTACACCTGGGGACTGGAATGGAAAGTCGCCGGAAGCGGACAGCCCTCTGCATCCGCTACTTCTGACACGAGAAGCTACACGTTCGAGGGGCTGGTACCCAATACCGAATACATCTGCAGGCTGTGGCACATAGGCCTGCACGGCAACGGAGACACCGTAAGGGTCCGGTTCTCCACCGAAGCGCTGTCATCTCCATATCCCTACCTCTCACTTAAGAGAAGGTACACCACCGGAGACACCCTCAGACTGGTAATCAACAACATCACCGAGACTCTCGCATCGACCGAATGGTTCGTGAACGGAGACCGCATCAACTCCGACACCTACGTCCTGAGACAGGTCGGCACATATAAGATAGAGGCCGTCCTGAGCTACTCCTCCGATGGAAGCAGCGAGAAGATTACCCGCACGATAACTGTCAATGACGCACTTAGAGAAGATGAGGAATATGAGTAGAAATACTTCCGCCATACTGATGCTGGCCGCATCCCTGCTCTGCATCTGCTCATGCAGGGACCTGGTAATCGAGATTGACTCCCCGGAAAAAGAGAGTTTCCTGCTCGAGACCAGGGAAGGCATATACCGCAGGGGTGAAAGCCTCTTTGTATTCGACAGCAGGCGGCACCAGAAAGCGGTCAACACCTCCCGCATCCAGTACCGTATCCAGACAGACATCCAGGACACATGCCTCAACATCACTCTGGACGCCATACCTCAGGGCGCCGGAGTACACATCACCACCTCCATAGACTACCGCAGTCCGGGAGAGCTCATCTCGTCCATGAACCGGCTCGAGTGCTCCAGGATTGAAACGGACAAGCTGTGGCTGTGGAGCCCTGAGACACTCACCGGCATCATCATAAGCAGAGAAGAAAACTGAAAAGAGCGGGACCGCTCTGCGGAACCGCTCCTTCATTCTGGGGGAAAATACTGAAATTGATTATTTCGAGAAATCTATTGACTCCTTTCTGAAATCCTTGAACAGCTTGGTCAGTTCGAGGGAAGCCTTGCGGGCGCGTGTACCGGCTGCCTTGTTTCCCTTTTCAAGTTGTGCTGCTGCGTCTTTCTGGAAATTCTCAATTTCCGCATTGATCTTTTCAATAAGTTCTTTCATATTTTTTGTTTGTAAAATTGATTTGGGGTCAAATATAGCAATTATTTTCAAATCACTGGCATTTTTCTTACTTTTGCGGCATGGAACTTCATTTCAGCATAAAGGAAATACTGAGTGCCTTCATGGTACTCTTCGCCGTGATAGACATCACCGGCTCCACTCCTGTAATAATAGGACTCAAGGACAAAGGGCTCAAGGTAGAACCTGGCAAGGCCGCAATATTCTCGACCATAATATTCCTGCTCTTCCTCTTCCTTGGAGATGCCGTCCTGTCCCTGTTCGGCGTGGACATACAGTCCTTCGCCGTGGCCGGCTCCATCATTATCCTGATCCTTGCATGCGAGATGATCCTGGATATCGAAATCTTCAAATACAGCGGTCCCGGAGGCTCCGCCACCATTGTTCCCATTATCTTCCCTCTCATTGCCGGAGCAGGAGCACTCACCACTGTGCTCTCCCTGAGAGCGGAGTATCATGTAGAGAACATCATTACGGCGATAATCCTCAATATGGTGATTGTCTATTTTGTCCTCAGATACCTGAATCTGGCCGAGCGAATCCTCGGTAAAGGAGGCGTGTATATCCTCCGTAAGTTCTTCGGTATCATTCTTCTGGCCATCGCCGTAAAACTGTTCACGGCCAATATCGCGACCCTCTTCTAAAAATTTTTCAATAAATTCCTTGCATTTTATTGAAATTATTCAGTAAATTCGCAATGAATTTATGATGCTTCATACAGGTAACATATCAGTATTCAACTTCTCTGCACGACGTATTCTGCGCCATGCGGAGTCTACCTGTACTCTCGTCCGAATCTAGGAGGGTAACGGCTTACGGACCCCCTCCATACTTCCTCAGACATCGCGAGGTCTATTCCGATTGCAATTGACAATCACGGTTTGTCTTGCCATTAGGGACTTCGTATACATTCACCATAAAAGACATAATTTCAAAAATGAAAATTGACGTAATGGTGGCTGACAGCAGTCACTGCCGTTTCTCACAGGAAATATGCGATGAGATGTACCTTTCCGCACAGGAAAGAGGGACCGGCATCGCAAAGAGGAGTCCCGAATACATTATCGGGAAAATGAAGGCCGGGAAAGCCGTAATCGCGGTTACGGAAGACGGTAAGTTCGCCGGCTTCTCCTACATAGAATCGTGGGAAGGGAAAAGATATGTAGCCAACTCAGGCCTCATCGTGGCACACCCGTACAGGGGGATGGGCCTTGCCAAAAGAATAAAGAAAAGAATCTTCCAGCTCTCGCGCGAGCTCTATCCATACGCAAGTATCTTCAGCATCACTACAGGCGCAGCAGTAATGAGAATGAATCACGGACTGGGATTCAGACCCGTTCCCTTTTCAGAACTCACCTCCGACCCCGAATTCTGGAAGGGATGCATGGGATGCAGGAATTATCCGATACTGGAGAAAAACGGTTTCAGGATGTGTCTGTGCACCGGTCTGCTCTACGATCCGGATGAACACAGCCGTATCAGGACGATAAATCTATTTAAAAAACCAAAAAATACCAGACATCATGAACAGTAAAGTAGTACTCGCATTCAGCGGCGGACTGGACACTTCCTTCTGTGTCCCGTATCTCAAAAACGAAAAGGGCCTCGAGGTCCATACCATCACGGTCAATACGGGCGGATTTTCCAACAGCGAGGTCAAGGACATCGAGGCCAGGGCCATAGCATTGGGAGCCGCATCCCACGTAACTGTAGACGCCTCGCACACCTATTACGAAAAAGGGCTTAAGTATCTTATCTTCGGCAATATCCTCAAAAACGCCACCTACCCCCTCTCCGTCAGCTCCGAGAGAGTATTCCAGGCCCTCGAGGTGTACAGGCATGTACGCAGGACAGGAGCAGGCAGCGTAGCGCACGGCAGCACCGGAGCCGGGAACGACCAGGTCCGCTTCGACATCGTCTTCGAAATCCTGTCTCCCGATATCAGGATTATCGCCCCCATACGCGAGAACACCCTCACCCGTCAGGAAGAGATAGACTATCTTGCCGCACATGGCTTCGACTACTCATGGGAGAAATCCAGATACTCCATCAACCAGGGTCTGTGGGGCACCAGCGTAGGAGGCGTGGAGACCCTAACCTCTGACGGATGGCTTCCCGAGGAGGCCTATCCCGTGCAGGTGACAAAGCACGGCAGCGAACACGTCCGCATCGGTTTTGAAAAAGGCGAGCCGGTATCCCTGAACGGCAAGAAGATGGACCCGGTGGAGCTGATCAAGGAGCTGCACGCTATAGCCGCCCCCTACGGCATCGGACGGGACATCCATGTCGGAGACACCATCATCGGCATAAAGGGAAGAGTGGCTTTCGAGGCCGCAGCCCCTCTCATTCTGATCAAGGCACACCATCTGCTCGAGAAGCACGTGCTCACAAAGGGACAGCTCTACTGGAAGGATCAGATAGCCGGCTGGTACGGACAGCAGATGCATGAAGCCATGTACCTGGATCCTGTCATGAGGGACATGGAAGCCATGATGGACAGCATGGAGCAGAAGGTATGCGGAGAGGTGGAAGTCGGACTGCGGCCCTACAGCTTCTCCGTACTCGGATGCAGCAGCGCACACGACCTTATGAACTCTAAGTTCGGCACCTACGGAGAGGTCAACCGCTCCTACACAGGCGCCGACGTGGTCGGATTCACTAAGGTGCTCGCCAACCCGCTGAAGATCTACTACAGCGTCAACGGAACCGATATCATAAAAACAGCAGACTGACCATGATACGCGCAGCTATAGCAGGAGGTACCGGCTACACCGGAGGAGAGCTGCTGAGGATACTGCTCCACCATCCCGAGGCGGATGTCGTCTCAGTCCTCACCACCTCGGCCGACGGAAAGCCCGTGACATCCGTCCACAGGGATCTCATAGGAGATACTGACCTGTGCTTCGGGACGGAGCTCAATGATCCGGACGTACTATTTCTCTGCTTAGGACACGGCCTCTCGCGGGAGTTCATCGACACCCACAGCATAGGCAGCGGATGCAGGATCATCGACCTTGGCAATGATTTCCGGCTCGATGCGGACTATGCCGGCAGACACTTCGTCTACGGCCTCACGGAGAGTGCCCGTGGGGAAATCCGCAGTGCGGGAAATATCGCCAATCCCGGCTGCTTCGCCACTGCCATCCAACTGGCACTGCTTCCCTTAGCGACAAACGGACTGATCCGGGACGAAGTGCACGCAAGCGCCGTCACCGGCTCCACCGGTGCAGGGAAAAAGCCCGGAGAGACCACCCATTTCAGTTACCGGGACAACAACCTCTCCATCTACAAACTCTTCTCCCACCAGCATCTCGCCGAGATCCGGAAAAATATCGGAAGCATCTCAGGCAGCATCCCGACCGTCAACTTCGTACCATTCCGGGGAGACTTCACCCGCGGCATCTTCGCCAGCGTCTACACCCGCGCTGCCGGAGGAATGACGGAAGAGGCTTACGTAAGACTCTTCGAGGACTATTACTCCTCTTCCCCGTCCGTATTCCACTCCGCAGAGCCGGTATCCCTGAAAGAAGTGGTCAACACCAACAAGGCCCTGCTGCACGCAGAACTGCACGACGGATACATCCACATCAGCTCTGTCATAGACAATCTGCTGAAGGGGGCTGCCGGGCAGGCCGTGCAGAATATGAACCTGATGTTCTCCCTTCCCGAGGACTGCGGCCTGAGGCTGAAGCCCTCGGCATTTTAACCCCACGTTTAAACAGCATTTATATGGACCTGTTCAAAGTATACAGACTATGGGACATCGAGCCCGTCAGAGGGATAGACACCACCCTCTGGGACAAGGACGGCAACGAATATACCGACATGTACGGAGGCCATGCCGTGATATCCATCGGGCACAGTCACCCGCATTACATCAGAATGATTTCGGAACAGCTTGCCAGACTCGGCTTCTACTCCAACGCCGTGCAGAATTCCCTTCAGAAGGAACTGGCGCACAGGATAGGCCGGGCCAGCGGCTATGACGACTACTCCCTCTTCCTCTGCAACTCCGGAGCCGAAGCCAACGAGAACGCCTTGAAACTGGCCTCCTTCCATACCGGAAAAAGCCGGATACTCGCCTTCTCCGGATCTTTCCACGGCAGGACGTCAGGAGCTGCGGCGGTCACCGACAACCCCGGGCTGCGCTCTTCCTTCAACTCCGCGGAGAGTGTCACATACATTCCCCTCAACGATACGGAGGCTGTGGAGCGGGAACTCTCCCGCGGCACCTATGCCGGTGTCATCATTGAGGGGATACAGGGCGTGGCCGGAATACACATGCCGGATGACGCTTTTCTCGTGGAGCTCCGCCGGATGTGCAGCAGATACGGGGCTGTGCTGATTGTGGACGAGGTACAGTCCGGCTACGGCCGCACAGGCAAGTTCTTCGCCCACCAGTTCTCCGGCATCCGCGCGGACATCGTCACCGCTGCCAAAGGCATGGCCAACGGCTTCCCAATCGGAGGCGTCATCATCTCCCCCGAGATAAAGCCCTCATACGGCCTCCTCGGCACCACTTTCGGAGGCAATCACCTCGCCTGCACCGCAGCCCTGGCCGTCCTCGATGTCATCGAGAACGAACATTTAGTGGAGAATGCCGCCAAGAAAGGAGAATATTTCCTGAAAGCCTTTCATCCCTCCGGACAGCTCGACCCCGCCTTAGAGCAATACCGCGGCCGCGGCCTGATGATCGGACTGCAGCTCAAGCCGCAATACTCAGGACTCAGGGAGATGCTCCTGGAGCGGGAGCATATTTTCACCGGAGCGGCAGGACCAGACGTCATACGCCTCCTGCCTCCGCTCACCCTTTCATTTGAGACAGCCGCCGGATTCATGAAGAGCTGGCATAGACTCACCTCAACCGAAAAAAATTAAAACCATGAAGACATTTACATCCATCCTGCAAATAGGCGATCTGAAAGCCGCCTGCACCAAAGCAAAATACGTCAAGGAGCATCCCTACGCCGACCAGGAGCTCGGCCGGAACAGGACCCTGCTCATGATATTCTTCAACTCCAGCCTCAGGACCCGGCTCAGCACCCAGAAAGCCGCCCTCAACTTAGGCATGAACGTCATAGTCCTGGACATCAACCAGGGAGCCTGGAAGCTCGAGACCGAACGCGGAGTGGTCATGGACGGCGACAAGCCGGAGCATCTGTTAGAGGCAATTCCGGTGATGGGCTGCTGCTGCGATATCATAGGCGTGCGCTCATTTGCCCGCTTCGAGAGCAAGGAGGACGACTACAACGAAGTCATTCTCAACCAGTTCATCAAATACTCCGGCAAGCCTGTCATAAGCATGGAGGCGGCGACAAGGCATCCGCTCCAGACATTCGCCGACCTGATTACCATCGAGGAGTACAAGCAGGTGGAGCGGCCGAAGATCGTAATGACCTGGGCCCCGCATCCCAAGGCCCTGCCACAGGCCGTTCCCAACTCATTTGCGGAGGGAATCCGCATGACCGGATACGAATTTGTCATAACTCATCCCCGCGGATATGAGCTCGACCCCGCCTTCACCGCAGGGGCCGTCATAGAGTACGACCAGCGGAAGGCATTCGAGGGCGCCCATTTCATCTATGCCAAGAACTGGGCGGCGTACAGCGGGGACAATTACGGCAAGGTGCTGTCCACCGACCGCAGCTGGACAGTAGACAGCGCGAAGATGGCCCTCACGGACAATGCCTGGTTCATGCACTGCCTCCCGGTGCGCAGGAACATGATCGTAACCGATGAGGTGATAGAGAGCCCACGCTCGATAGTCATCCCAGAGGCGGCCAACCGCATAGTCTCGGCGCAGACCGTCCTGAAAGAGATTCTCCTGAATATGGACAAATAAGCCCCAGGTCATGGACTGCACAATAGTGAAAATAGGCGGCAGCATCATCGACTCCCCGGAGCAGCTGCAGCGGTTTCTCCAGGACTTCGCCTCCATCTCCGGAGCGAAAATACTGGTACATGGAGGCGGAGTGATGGCCAGCCGGCTGCAGAAAGCGCTCGGACAGCAGCCCGTCATGGTGGACGGACGCCGGGTCACGGATGAGCAGGCCCTCAAAGCCGTGGTCATGGCCTACGCCGGATGGTGCGGCAAGAACATAGTCGCCGGCCTGCAGAGGCTCGGATGCAGCGCCATAGGAGTCTCAGGGGCCGATGCGGACCTTATCAGGGCTGTCAGGAGAGCGCCCGTCCCGGTCGACTACGGATACGTGGGGGACATAACCCCGGAAAGTATCAATACGGACTTCCTGACACTGCTGTTGCGGGCCGGAATCACTCCGGTGTTCTGCGCCGTCACTCATGACGGGTGCGGACAGCTGCTCAACACCAATGCCGACACCGTCGCATCCTGTCTTGCCGCCGCGCTGGCCCCGACCGGACATATTTCCCTGACCTACTGTTTCGAGAAGGACGGCGTGCTGTACGACAAGGACGATGACAGCAGCATCATTCCGGAGATCAACTCCGGGATGTACCGGTCCCTCAGAAGCGAGGGCAGGATTGCCGCCGGCATGATACCCAAACTGGACAACGCCTTCGCGGCCCTAAGGAACGGAGTAAGTGAAATCACAGTCACCCATGCCCGCAGCCTGCTGAGCGGCAAAGGCACCAAAATCCTGCCCTAAGCCTATGAAAAAAGATATCCGTACCCTTTTGAACGACGCCGTCCGCCTGCTCAGGGAGATGATAGCCATCCCCTCCCCTTCCTTTGAGGAAGAGAAGGTCAGCCAGCATGTTTCGGACTTTCTGACCGAGGCGGGAATAATGCATGTACGGCTCAGGAATAACATCATATCCGTCAACTCCGGATATTCTCCGGACAGAAAGACCCTCATGCTGTGCGCCCATTTAGACACAGTGCTCCCGGCCGAAGGTTACTCGTTCGACCCTTACCGGCCGTCCATCTCCGGCACCTGTCCGGAAGCCGCCTCCGTAGTGGCCGGGTTAGGCGCCAATGACGACGGAGCTTCCGCCGTAGCCATGATTGCCGCCATGCGGTATTTCTACAGTCTCCGGCTTCCGCTCAATCTCATGCTCGTGCTCAGCGCAGAGGAAGAGCGCTCCGGCTCCGGCGGCATGGAAGCGGTGTGTGCCGCTCTGAAGGAGGGACTGCTCTACGAAAATGGCCTGACCCTCCGCGCACCTGACTGGGCAATAGTCGGAGAGCCTACGGGAATGAAGGCGGCCATTGCAGAGCGCGGCCTTCTGGTACTCGACGGGACCGCCTCCGGAGAAAGCGGCCATGCTGCCAGGAACGAAGGGGTCAATGCCCTGTACATAGCCATAGACGACATCAACCGGATCAGAAACTTCCGTTTCGACAGGATATCCCCGCTGATGGGGAAGGTTCACGTCAATGTGACTCAGATAGAGGCAGGGACTGCGCACAACGTCATTCCGGACAGATGCTCCTTCGTCGTGGACATACGCCCCAACGGAGAATACACCAACTCTTCTATCCTGGACATGCTCCAGGGGGTATGCCTCAGCCGTCTGACCCCGCGGAATCTCCACAACAGGTCCTCCTCCACCAAGGCAGGATCCCCCCTGCTGTGGTGCGCCGCGGAACTCGGCATAGAGACATTCGTCTCCCCTACCGCCTCCGACTGGATCCGGCTTGACTGCGATGCGGTGAAGATGGGCCCGGGAGACTCGTCCAGATCGCACCGAAGGGACGAATACGTAACGGTCGGGGAGATAGAGGACGGAATAAGAACATACATACACTTTATCAGACATTTCCTTAAAATCACAGATTATGGCAACACTTTGGAGCAAAGGGGCTGAAGCTGCCGCCGCAGTGGAGAATTTCACGGTCGGGGACGACAGGGTCCTCGACCTTCGCCTCGCGAAATACGATGTACAGGGTTCCAAGGCCCACATCAGGATGCTGGAGAGCATCGGGCTGCTAACAGCCGGTGAACTGACGGCCCTCACATCAGGACTGAATGAAATTGAAAAGGACATCGATGCAGGGAGGTTCACCTTGGAGGACGATGTCGAGGACATACACTCACAGATAGAGCTTCTCCTTACCCGAAGACTGGGAGACATCGGGAAGAAGATACACTCGGGCCGGTCGAGGAACGACCAGGTGCTGGTGGACATCAAGCTCTTCCTCAAGGATGAGATCCTCCGCTTCCGCCAGCAGGTTCTGGATTTGTTTTCTACCCTCCAGAAACTCAGTGAGAAGCACAAGGACGTCCTCCTGCCGGGCTATACCCACGGACAGACGGCCATGCCCTCGTCCTTCGGCCTGTGGTTCGGAGCCTACGCGGAATCCCTGTCAGAGGACATGTACATGCTGCGCGGGGCGTACAGGGTGGCGGACCAGAACCCCCTCGGGTCCGCGGCCGGCTACGGCAGTTCCTTTCCCCTCGACCGGGAGATGACCACCAGGCTGCTGGGCTTCGGCAGCATGAACTATAATTCCGTCGCCGCCCAGATGAGCCGCGGACGGACAGAGCTGGCCGTAGCCGCCGCCATGGGTTCCATTGCCCTTACCCTCAACAAATTCGCCTCCGACTGCTGCCTGTACATGTGCCCCAATTTCGGATTCATCTCCTTCCCGGCCGAACTCACCACCGGGTCCAGCATCATGCCCCACAAGAAGAATCCCGATGTCTGGGAAATCATCCGCGGCAACTGCAACCGCATCATGTCCTGCTGGACCCAGACGGCCATGCTGTGCAGCAACATGCCCCACGGCTACCACCGCGACTTCCAGCTGCTCAAGGACATCCTCTTCCCTGCCCTGAGCCTGCTGCACAGCTGCCTGGAGATGACCATATATATGCTCGGGCACATCACCGTCAACACGCACATCATGGACACCCCGCTCTACGACTGCCTGTTCACTGTCGAGGAGGTCAACCGCAGAGTCCTCTCCGGCACCCCCTTCCGCGACGCCTACAAAGCCGTCGGTCAGGAAGTCAGCTCCGGCACCTTCAAGGCAGACCGCACCCTCCGCCACACCCACACCGGCAGCATCGGCAACCTCGCCACCGACCGCATCGCCGCCAAAATGGCCGCGGCCGCCGACTTCACCCGCTGACCCCGCAGGCGCCCAAAAAACACAAGCGGGACAACCGGCATAGCTCCGGTCGTCCCGCTGAATTTCTTATTGCCTGTCGCGCAGGGAATCTTAGTACTCGTCCTCGTTGAAGAAGAAGTCCTCCTTGCTGGGATAGTCGGGCCAGATTTCCTCTATGCTTTCGTATACTTCCCCGTCGTCCTCAAGGTCCTCCAGGTTCTCGATAACCTCGAGGGGTGCGCCGGAACGGGTGGCATAGTCGATCAGTTCGTCTTTGGTTGCAGGCCAGGGAGCGTCTTCGAGCTTCGAGGCCAATTCAAGTGTCCAATACATAGCGTCTTGTACTTTAAATGTTTTCTTTGTTGATTTTTGGGCGGCAAATATAAACAAAATAATTCTACTCGGTCCAAAAATCTTCGGGAATGTTACTTGCACAGCACTGATAGCGGCCGAGAGTGAAAAGCAGGTCCGACAGACGGTTGAGATACCGTATCACGTCCTGCACGTCCGGCCTGTGGTCGCCCAAGGCCACGCATGAGCGCTCGCTGCGGCGGCACACGCATCTGGCAATATGACAATGTGCGGCAGCGGCAGGTCCCGCCGGCAGGACAAATGACTTCATGGGAGGCATCAGGGCGCTCAGACGGTCTATCTCCTCCTCAAGGGTACGGATCTCCTCGTATGGAAACGGAGTCAGGCGCGGATTCTCCACCTCCGAGGCTATATGGGCCGAACCGGTCATCAGGACGGCCTGCACCCTGCGCAGGAAAGCATCGCTCTGAGGAATCTCACAGCGCAGCAGGCCTATATAGGAGATAAGCTCGTCCATATCCCCGTAGGCGCATACTCTAAGGGAGGCCTTTGATACTCTCTTGCCTCCCACCAGGGAGGTCTCACCGGAATCGCCGGTTTTGGTGTAAATTTTCATACTATTGTCAATTAAAGGTTTTAGTATAGTCCTTGTTTTCCATATCCGACTCCACCCTTCCGTCCCTGAGTCTGATAATCCGGCGGGCATAGGCCGCTATATCCTCCTCATGAGTAACCACTATCACCGTATTGCCCCGGCTGTGAATCTCCTCGAACAGCCGCATTATCTCTATGGAGGTATGGGTGTCAAGATTGCCGGTAGGCTCGTCCGCCAGGATAATGGAAGGATCGTTGATAAGAGCCCTGGCCAGAGCCACCCTCTGCTTCTGACCGCCGGACAGCTCGTTGGGCTTGTGGTCCATCCGTTCCGACAGGGCGACACTCTCCAGGGCTGCCGCCGCCCTCTCCATGCGCTCCCTGGCAGGCACTCCCGCATACACCATCGGCAATGCGACGTTCTCCAGGGCATTGTACCTGGGAAGCAGGTTGAAGGACTGGAAGACAAAACCTATCTCGCGGTTGCGGACATCAGCCAGTTCACCATCCTCCATCTCGCTTACATCCACCCCATTGAGGATGTAATGGCCGCTGCTGGGGGAATCCAGGCAGCCCAGGATGTTCATAAGTGTGGACTTTCCCGAGCCCGAAGGGCCCATAATTGCTACGTACTCGTTTTGGTAAACAGAAAGCGAGACCCCGTCCAAAGCTCTCACCTCCTGATTCCCGACCCGGTATATCCTGCGGATATCCTCGAGTCTGATAATCCCGCTTGCTTTCTCCATATCGTAGAATTTTAATGATTCCGGATTCGAATGTAATAATTTATTGGCAGTCTACAACATTTTCCTTAATATTGCGCCTCAAAATTTTTACCGAAATGGCATTCAAGAAAATAGAGGAGTACGATCCGCAGGCCACCAAAGAGCTTGCAGTACATTATAAAGAGGTTCTGCGTCTGCTAGGGGAAGACCCTGAGCGCGAAGGGTTGCTCAAGACCCCGGAAAGGGTTGCCAAGAGCATGCAGTTCCTGACCCAGGGCTACCACATGGACGGAGCGGAGATTCTACGCTCGGCCATGTTCAAGGAAGATTACCGTCAGATGGTGGTGGTCAAGGACATAGAGCTTTACTCCATGTGCGAGCATCACCTGCTGCCTTTCTACGGCAAGGCTCATGTGGCATATATCCCCAACGGATATATCACCGGGCTCAGCAAGATTGCCCGCGTCGTAGAGTGCTACGCCCGCCGCCTTCAGGTCCAGGAGCGTCTCACCGTCCAGATACGCGACTGCATCCAGAACACCCTGCATCCTCTCGGAGTGGGCGTGGTCATCGAGGCCTCTCACATGTGCATGCAGATCCGCGGAGTCCAGAAGCAGAACTCCATCACCACCACCTCGGCTTTCACCGGCGGTTTCCTCAAGGACGAGCGCACCAGAAGTGAATTCATGCGGCTGATCGGAGTATCACTGCATTAGTCACACAGTAAGCCTGAAAGAAATATAAAGCAACGAGAAAAGACTAGCCGCCCTCGGCTCTAGAGGGAGGGGCCCGCCACGCAGTGGTGGGAGGGCCTGGTCTTTTCGACTGCTTTATATTTCTTTCAAACCGAGTTCAGAGGCTTTTTCGCGCATGAGGGCGAGCGCGGCGTCACGGTCGTTAGGAATACGGCCGTCGAGGATGGCGTCCTTGATGTAATCCTTGATGACGCCGATTTCGCGGCAGGGAGGGATTCCGTAGGTCTGCATGATCATCTCGCCCGTCACGGGAGGCTGGAAATTACGTATGCGGTCCTTCTCCTCGACCTCCTGCAGCTTGCGGCGCACCAGCTGGAAATTGGCCAGATGCCGGGCCACCGTCCTGTCATTCTTCGATGTGATGTCCGCCTCGCAGAGGGTCATCAGATCGTCGATGTCATCCCCCGCGTCGAAAAGCAGACGGCGCACCGCCGAATCCGTCACCTCCTCCTGAACCAGGGCAATCGGCCTCAGATGCAGGAACACCAGTTTCTGCACATACTTCATCTTCTCGTTCAGCGGCATACGGAGATACTTGAACACCTCGTAGACCATCTTCGCTCCCACCACCTCGTGTCCGTGAAAAGTCCAGCCGGTGCCCTTCTCGTAGCGCTTCGTGGCCGGCTTGCCGATATCGTGCAGCAGGGCGGCCCACCTCAGCCATAGATTACCGGTATGCGGCACGATATTGTCCACCACCTGAAGGGTATGACGGTAGTTGTCCTTATGCCCGCGCCCCTCCTGCGTCTCCACCCCCTTGAGGGCGCTGATAACCGGCAGGATCAGTTCCAGCAGCGTTGTCCGGTCCATCAGGTCGAATCCGACCGAAGGCTTCGGCGACATCAGTATCTTGTGCAGTTCCTCACTCACCCGTTCCGGGGACAGGATCGACATCCTTCCCCTGTTGCGCTGTATGGACTCCAGAGCCTCGGGTACAATGGTAAATCCCAGCTGCGTCGCAAAGCGGATGGCCCTCACCATCCTCAGCGGATCGTCGGAAAAAGTGGCATCAGGGTCCAACGGAGTACGGATCAATCCGTTGCGCAGGTCATCCAGTCCGTTGAAAGGATCGTAGACAGTTCCCATGTCTTCCTGCTGCAGGGAAAATGAAAGGGCGTTGATCGTAAAGTCGCGGCGGAGCTGGTCGTCCCTCAAGGTTCCGCGGCTCACGCTTGGCTTGCGCGAGTCGCTCGAGTAGGACTCCTTCCGCGCCCCCACGAACTCCACTTCCTCCCCTTCGGAGGAATGTATCATCGCAGTCCCGAAACGGGCAAATATAGCCACATGCGAGCCGGTCCTCTCCCCCACCCTGCGGGCCAGAGCCGGACCGTCCCCTTCCACCACCACGTCTATATCCTTGCTGTGCCGTCCCAGAATCTGGTCCCGGACATAGCCTCCTATCACATAGGCGCGGACCCCCATCCTGCGGGCCTCCTCGGATATGATTCCGAATATCGGTTTTGAACAGTCGAGTATCATCTTAAATCTTTATATCCGGTATTTGCGGCAGGAACCTGTATTCCGGGCCGTCTCCGGTCCTCTCGCAGAAATACATTTTCTCACCGTTGGTAAACATCATATACTTCACGTTCAGGACACGGTTGTAGCGTATACCCTGCTCTATCACCTCCCTGTCAATCCTCACCCCCGGAGCCTTGCACTCCACCAGCAGCAGCGGGGCGGCATCCCTGCCGAAGACCACGATATCGGCCCTGTACTGCCTGCCGTTGTACTGAAAGGCATATTCCGAAGCCATCATCACCAGCGGAATCCCCAGCTGACCATGCAGCCAGGATATAACATCCTGACGCACCTGCTCTTCCGGAGTCAGGGCGACCTCTATCCTGCGCAGGGGGTCGAAAATAGTGTCCATAGCCTGCAAAGTTAATGATAAAATACTAATTTTGCAGTCATGGCCAGAATAGACACAGCCGGACAGTACGAAAGCCTGCGCAAGGAGATAGAATCAGGCGACTTCAAGCCCGTGTACATACTCATGGGTGAGGAACCGTTCTACCCGGAAAGGCTGTGCAGCCTGATCATGGACAAAGCGCTGCTGCCGCATGAAAGGGACTTCAACCAGACGGTACTCTATGGAGCAGACACCACGGCTGAAGAGATTGTCTCAGTATGTGAGAGGTATCCCATGATGGCCGAGAGAACCCTGGTTGTAGTACGCGAGGCCCAAGCCTTGAAGAAGCCCGAGGGACTCGGGATATACCTGGACCACATATCCCCCACCACTGTTCTCGTCCTGCTCTTCTCCGGCAAGAACATGGACAAGCGTACCTCATTCTACAAGAAAGCCACCAAGTCCTGCGTCATCTTTGAGTCGGCCAAGATCCGCGAGGAGGCCATGCCCCGCTGGATAGAGTCCTGGTTCAGGAGCATCGGACGGGGTATAGAGCCTCAGGGGGCCATGCTTCTGGCCGAATATGCCGGCAACGACCTCCGCAAAATCTCGATAGAGGCCGACAAGCTGCTCAAAGCCGTACCCGAATCTCAGAAAACGATAACAGCTGCAGACATAGAGCAGAACGTAGGCATCAGCCGGGAGTTCAACACCGGAGAACTCACTTCAGCCCTGGCTGTCCGCGACGGAGACAAGGCTTTCCGGATAGCCTGGTTCTTCGGAGAATCCCCCCGCCAGTATCCCCTGCAGATGACACTCGGCTTCCTGTTTTTCTTCTTCTCCAAGGTGGAAATGATCCACGCCATAATGCTCCGCGACAGGATATCCGCCAAGGACGCAGCTTCCAAAGCCGGAGTCTACTACAGTTACGCCGGTCCCTATCTGTCCGCTGTCAAGAATTACAACCTGCGGCGTACCATGCGCGTCATATCATGGATCAGGGAGTGCGACTGGCTCAGCAAAAGCAACTCCGGAGGCAATGCCGCAGAAGGAGAACTTCTGACGGGACTTATCGGAAGGATACTGTCAGCCTGAAGCAGTCCTCTTCGGCTTTACGGAATGTCTGCAGGTAAGATGACGGTAATCACTGCCGGTAACCCTGACTAACTGCCTGTCCATGCCCTTCTTCGACTTGAAACCGTAGCTGCGGGCAAAGTCATCCGCATCAAGTCCCTTCAATGACCCGCATCTGCCGCTTCTGATATCCTTCAGCAGGTGTTCAAGCCGCATCCCGTTGACATAATCCCTGAATCCGGGAAAACGGGTTTTGACCGCACGGCAGACATAGACTCTGTTGGTCCCGGAATACCTGGCCACAGAACTGAGGGTCACCCAGGGATCCAGGTACAGCCTGTCCCTTTTCATCCTGCCGTCCACGCGCACGAATATTGCCTCCATGTCACTCATTCTCATGCCCTGCCTTGTCTTTACGGTTCTTCATATCCCGGCACCACTCTCCGGGAGTATATCCTGTATTGAGTTTGAAGGCACTGGTGAACGAGGCGTTGTTGTTGAATCCGCATTTCTCCCTCAGCTCACTCATGGATATATCGTTGTTCTCATGAAATATCCTTATGGCCTCCTTGACCCTGAAATAATTGACCAGTTCACGGAAATTCTTGTTCATCTCCACATTGATGGTCTTGGAGAGATAGGTCTTATTGGTATACAGCCTCATAGCCACCTCCTCCATCGAAAGGTTCTTGGACAGGTACGGCTTCTCGCTTTCGAAATATCCCAGCAGCCGTTCTTTAAGAGACACCTGGACAGTTCCGGGCTGTCCTCCTGTATCTTCTTCCTTACCTGCATCAGTCACCATGACAGGAACTTCATGCTGCCGGTTCTCCGTTCCACAGAAGACATATGCCACCAGACTGATATGCCGGTGCACGGCTACTGCTATGGTCGAGTGCACTATCGCGAATCCTACCGTGGCAATAAAGTAGTCCAGCACGGGATGAAGATGGAATGAATACATGAGGAACAGGATGTTGTACACGACGAAAGCCATTCCGTGAGCGACCAGTTCACGGCCAAGAGCCTGTCTGTTCTCCTCTTCTGAACTGAACGCATACATTATCCCGTAACGGGCACAGAGCAGGAAAGCGAGGATATTAACGAATATCGCCCCGCGGCACAGCACACTGCGGGAAGCCGCATTATACCCGGCATACGTAAGCGCATCGGAAACCAGAAGAACGGACACCGAGAATGCAGCGCACACATAGAACTGCATCCAAGTCCTCCCGTTGAACAGAGTACGCCGCATAAGCATGCAGGGCACCGCTGACGACATGAGGTACAGTTTGAGAATCGTCTGGTCCAGCGCGTCGTATCCGTCATCCCCTGCATCCAGTATGTATACGGGAATACCTGAAATAAAGCACAGGGCAATAAGAAATAATAACACCGTGTAGTCCCTTCTTATAAGAAGCACGGCTCTGTCGGCATGCCCGGACTCCCGTCTGAAACCTGAAGCCAGATATACTGCAAGCGACAGGTAGACCAGTGACGGTACCAGGCAGATAGTAGGAATAAAAAAAGTCTCCATCTTTTCATTGAGGTTAGTTGCCTCAAAATTACGATGGAGACTCCTCGAAATTTAAAACTTAAAAAAGCATAAACAGAAATACCTGTTTTTATAATTTCTTAACTTTCTTTTTTTCTTTAATCACGTCAAAACCCTGGCCGTACACGCCCATGACGTTGCCCATGGATATAAACGCCTGACGGTCTATCTGCTTGATCATGGAGAGCAGGTAGTTGGCCTCGACCTTGCGGACCATCACCAGAAGCACCTTCTCACTGTTCTTGGTGTACCAGCCCTGGGCATCCAGGACAGTAACTCCGCGGTGCATGGAGCCGGATATCATATCCGCGATCTCCTGATACTGTTTGGAGAAGATGAACAGCTGGACAGACTGCTTGTTGCCGGCTACCGAAAGGTCCACTACGAAACTGCAGGATGCCACCAGCAGATATCCGTACATGATTCCGGCGAGCCTCTCTCCGAAGTTGAGGTCGGAGGGCAGGAAGATGGACGAGCCGACGATGAAGATATCGCACAGCAGAATGATGCGTCCGGGAGGGATATTCCTGTACTTGCTGATGATAAGAGCTATCACGTCTGTTCCGGCTGTACTGCCGCCGCGACTGAAAGCCATGCCGATACCCAGACCGGACATCGCACCTCCGATAAGGGAGCACAGCAGCTTGCCGTTGGCCACTGCCAACTCGTCAATGAAGTCCTGCGGTATCACCTCCGGCAGAATGCGGAAGAGCAGGGACGCCATGAACACAGCATACACTGTCTTGGCTCCGAAAGCCTTTCCGAGGGTCTTGATACCTATGATCAGCAGCACCAGGTTGACGGCGAAGAAGGTGTAGCTGACAGGTATAGCACCGTTGGTGGCATACTGGACGATGGCACCGATACCGGATACTCCTCCACCGACGATACCGTTGGGGATGATAAAGATACTCCATCCTGCGGTATAGCAGAGAAGACCCAGGGTAATGATCAGGTAGTCATTTACGACTGAGAGGACTTTTCTTGTCCTTGTAGTTGTTTTTGTTTGCGTTTCCATTCTATTTTCTCTGGTCCTTTTAATTCATCGAATCCCCTTCCATATACGCTCATGGTCGAGGTAACTGACATAAATGCTGAACGGTCATGGTTCTTGACGATCTTGTTGATCTCGTTCAGCTGATGCTTGCGGGCGATGACCACCAGCACCTGATGCGCCTCCTTGGTATACCAGCCGATGCCCTCGAAGGCCGTGACGCCCCTCTTCAACTGGTTGATCAGCGCATCCGCTATCTCATTGTACTTCTGCGAGAATATCATGACCTGCACTGACTGCTTGCTGCCGGTCAGCAGCAGATCCACTCCCTGCGAGAAGGCGATTACCTGCATATAGCCGTACACCACGTCCGACAGCGTCTTTCCCGGAAGCAGGAGCACGGAGCCTACGATAACCAGATCGCAGAAAAGGTAAACCCTGCCCGGAGATATCTCCCGGTATTTGGACAGGATGAGGGCGATGATGTCGGTACCGCCGGTACTTCCGCCCTGATTGAATATCATGACAATACCTATCGCACCTATGAAGCCTCCAAGGAGACCGTTCAGGAAAGGTTCCTCAATGGTTGACACCCACGGAATCAGGTCCGGCAGCACCTGCAGGAGGACCGAGTTCAGAAGGATACAGTATATCGTCTTGAATCCGAATCCGCGGCCCAGGATGAGGAAGCCCAGGACTATCAGGATTACGTTGACCGACAGATAAGTGACAGACACCGGTATCAGACCGCCCGTCGCATAGTTGACGAATGTAGCCAGACCCGGAATCGCACCGCCCACTATTCCCTTGGGAATCAGGAACGATGTCCAGCTGAAACAGTACATTGCCAGTCCCAGCGTTATGATCACATATTCCTTGAAAGTGATCAGAATCTTTCTTGTCGTCTGATTCATGTCAGAATACTACATTGATAATCTTTGACGGTACTACTATGATTTTCTTGACCGGCTTTCCGCCGAGATACTTCTCCGTATTGGGAGAGGCGAGTACGGCCGCCTCGGCGTCCTTGGGATCCACGGACTTGGGCAGCTCGAGTTTGAAACGCATCTTGCCGTTGAACGAGACAGGATACTCGAAGGTGTTCTCCACGGTATAGCTCTCCACGTACTCGGGGAACGCCGCACATGACACCGAGGTATCGTGTCCGAGCCTGTTCCAGAGTTCCTCGCAGATATGGGGCGCGAAAGGAGAGAGCAGTATCACCATGGGTTCCAGAATCTCCCGGCTGGTACAGCCCAGTTCCGTCAGTTCATTGACTGCGATCATGAAGGCGCTCACTGAGGTGTTCATCGAGAAGTTCTCTATATCGGTGGAGACCTTGTGTATCAGCTTGTGCAGCACCTTGAGCCCGGCGGCTGACGCCTTGGTGTCCGTAAACAGGGCCCCGTCCTTGCCGTAGTACAGGCGCCAGAACTTCCTGAGGAAGCGGTGGACACCGTCGATGCCCTTGGTATCCCAGGGCTTGGACTGCTCCACGGGACCGAGGAACATCTCGTACAGCCTGAGAGTGTCGGCACCGTAAGTGTCGCAGACGTTGTCGGGATTGACCACATTGAACATCGACTTGCTCATCTTCTCTATGGCCCAGCCGCAGATATACTCCCCGTCCTCGAGGATGAATTCGGCAGTCGCGTAGTCGGGCATCCATTTCCGGAAGGCCTCCGTATCCAGCCGGTCATTGTGCACGATGTTTACATCCACGTGTATCTCGGTCGTGTCGTACTGGTCCTTCAGACCGCAGGACACGAAGGTGTTCGTACCCTTGATACGGTAAACGAAGTTGGAGCGGCCCTGGATCATGCCCTGATTGACCAGCTTGCGGAAAGGCTCCTTCTCGCACACATATCCCAGGTCATAGAGGAACTTGTTCCAGAACCTGGAATAGATCAGATGGCCGGTGGCATGCTCGGTACCTCCGACATAGAGGTCCACGTTCCTCCAGTATTCGTCCTTGGCGCGGTCCACGAGGGCCGAGTCATTGTGAGGGTCCATATAGCGCAGGTAGTAGGCGCTGCTGCCGGCAAATCCGGGCATCGTGCTCTTCTCTATAGGCCAGCCCTGATACTCCCATCCGGCGGCACGCGCGAGGGGCGGCTCTCCGCTCTCGGTCGGCAGGTACTTGTCCACCTCGGGCAGGGTCAGCGGAAGTTCGGAAAAATCCATGGGTGTAGCCGTTCCGTCCTTATAATATATAGGGAAAGGCTCCCCCCAGTATCTCTGACGGGAGAATATGGCATCGCGGAGCCTGTAGTTGACCTTCCTGTGGCCGATACCCATCTCCTCCACCTTGCGGATAGCGGCGGGAATGGCCTCCTTGACCGTCATCCCGTTGAGGAAGCCGGAGTTGCACATCACGCCGTCCTTGGCGTCAAAGCTCTCCTGAGAGACATCGCAGCCTTCGATAAGGGGACGTATGGGCAGATTGAAATGACGGGCAAATGCGTAGTCCCTGCTGTCATGGGCAGGTACCGCCATGATGGCGCCTGTACCGTAACCGGCCAGGACGTACTCTGAAATCCAGACAGGAACCTTCTCCCCGGTCAGAGGGTTCTCGGCATACGAGCCGCTGAACACACCGGTAACCTGGCGGGTCTCGGCTATCCTCTCGCGCTCGGTCTTCCTGGCGGCGGCGGCCAGGTACTCATCCACCTGCGCCTTCTGCTCAGGGGTGGTCAGGCGGGCCACCCACTCGCTCTCGGGAGCCAGCACCATGAAGGTGACTCCGAAGACAGTGTCGGCACGGGTAGTGAAAATGGTCATGTCGTAGGTCTGCTCTCCGTTGGAGACCTTGAATATCATCTCGGCACCCTCCGAGCGGCCTATCCAGTTGCGCTGCATCTCCTTCAGGGAGTCGCTCCACTCCAGTCCGTCCAGGTCCTCCAGGAGCCTGGGGGCGTATGCGGACACACGCAGTTGCCACTGCTGCATCTTCTTCTGTATCACGGGATATCCTCCGCGGACGGAAAGGCCCTCCTTGACCTCGTCGTTGGCCAGGACGGTACCGAGCTGAGGACACCAGTTGACCGATGTCTCGCCCAGGTAGGCTATGCGGTAATTCATCAGGACCTCCGCGCGGCGCCTCTCATCCATGGAGTTCCATTCGGCTGCGGAGAAATGCAGTTCCCTGGAACATGCGGCGTCTACGCCCTCTGAGCCGCTGACCGCAAAATGAGCTTCCAGTTCCTCTATCGGACGGGCCTTCTGCGCAGTATTGTCATACCAGCTGCCGAACATCTTGAGGAAGGCCCACTGAGTCCATTTGTAATAGGCCGGATCGCAGGTGCGCACCTCCCTCGACCAGTCGAAGGAGAAACCGATACGGTTCAGCTGCTGCTTGTACCGGGCGATGTTTTCCTCGGTGGTCCTGGCCGGATGGCGGCCGGTCTGTATGGCATACTGCTCCGCCGGCAGGCCGAAGGCGTCGAATCCCATGGGATGCAGGACATTGTACCCGCAGAGACGCTTGTAGCGGCTGTAGATGTCACTTGCTATATAACCCAGTGGATGCCCTACATGCAGCCCCGCTCCGGACGGATAGGGAAACATGTCCAGCACGTAGAACTTGGGCCTGCTCTCATCCTCAGTGACCTGGAATGTTCTGTGCTGAGCCCAGAACTCCTGCCACTTTTTCTCTATTTCCGAAAAATTGTAATCTGTCGACATATATTGCAATCTTATTTTTTCTGCCTTAATCTGAACTCTACCGGTACAGAGTACTTTACTCTTACCTTCTCTCCTCCCAGCACTCCGGGTTTCCATTTGGGAGAGGCCGATATCACCCGGACAGCCTCATCCTCCAGATACTGATCATTGCCACGGACAGCCCTTACATTAGTCACGCTGCCGTCCTTCTCCACCACGAACTCTACCGTCACTGTTCCTGATATACCCTGATTCAAAGGAATCTCAGGATAACGCAGGTACGTATATACCCACTCATTGAGGAATGTCCCCGCATCCCCCTTGAAAAACTGCGGAGGGGTATCCACCTCATAGGGCGAATAGACCCTTTCTCCGTCATTGCCTTCCACACCAGTCCGGGCACCGCTTCCCTCTTCAACTGCCAGCGGCCTGCTGACCATCTCTTCCAGATTTGCCGCCTCACGGATAAAATGATAAACAAAATCGCAGATATAGTCCATCATCTCATAATCCAGCTGCGGAGCCGTATCCCGGACAGTCCTGTTGTTCCTGTCCGGACCTGCAGTCAACAGCATTACCGGTATATTCTTCTCGTAGAACGGCAGATAGTCACCTGCCGGCATCACCCCTTCTCCCGCTGACGGCACGTAGAACGCTCCTACCTGAGAAATACCGTAGACGAGACTGTTGATTTCGGGATTGGGAACTCCAGTATAGTAAGTAAACCGGCTGCCGGGGTCGGAACGGCCTATTGACCTGAGGTCCATCATCATGGACACACTGTCAATATCCGGGAAAGCCCTGTTGGCAAAATACCATGACCCCGCCATGCCCTCCTCCTTCGCTCCGAAGCCTACAAAGACCACAGAACGGCGGAAGAAAAAGGAGGAAGAGGCCACACGCCTGGCCACTTCTATAACTGCAGCAATCCCGGAAGCGTTGTCGTTCGCTCCCGGGAATATCTGACGTACCGGTCTGCCGTCCACAGTCAGGATATTGGTGCCGATATGATCGAGATTGGCCCCGATCACTATATACTGATTCCTGAGTATTGAATCATATCCTTCGACAATCCCGACTATATTGCGGGAAAATACCGTATCACCCTCCGAGACTATGGAGAAATCCTGTCCTGACCTTGGGCTGAGCATCGTTACTCCCGCCTCGTAGAGACAGTCATACATGTACTCAGCCGCAGCCATCTCTCCTGGAGAGCCGGCCATGCGGCCCTCCAATGAGACGGATGACAGATATGTGACGTGGTCTTCCAGCCTCTCAGCCGTTTCAGGCAGACCCTGTCCGTACTGGGCACAGGCAACTGCGGCAACGGTCATGAAGGCGATTACGGAGGCAGCCCGCTTCACTTTAAACGCTTATTACTTGGCCTTGTAGAAAGGAATCTTCACCACCTTGGCCTTGAGCAGTCTGTTGCGGACCTTGATGTATATCTCGGTGTCCACCTTGTTGTAAGGTGTGTTGACATAACCCATACCGATGGGGATATTCAGCGAGGGAGACATGGTTCCGGATGTCACGTGGCCGATGGCGTTGCCCTCAGCGTCGCAGATCTCATAGCCGTGACGGGGAACACCGCGGTCGATAAGCTCGAAGCCCACCAGCTTGCGCTTGAGGCCCTCGGCCTTCTGCTGGAGCAGATAGTCCCTGTCGATGAAGTCGCCCTTGGTGTCGGTGAACTTGGTAATCCAACCCAGACCGGCCTCCAGAGGAGAGGTGGTGTCGTCGATATCGTTGCCGTAGAGGCAGAAGCCCATCTCAAGTCTCAGAGTGTCACGGGCACCCAGTCCGATAGGCTTGATGCCGAACTCGGCGCCTGCCTCGAAAACAGCGTCCCAGAGCTTGTCGGCGTCCTCGTTGGCTGCGTAGATCTCACATCCGCCGGCACCTGTATATCCGGTGATGGAGAAGATAACGCTGACACCGCCGAGCATCACTTTCTTGAATGTGTAGTACTCCATGCTCATCAGATCCTGGTCACAGAGTTTCTGCATGGCCTGCACTGCCTTGGGGCCCTGGACTGCCAGCTGGCAGATCTCGTCGGAGGCATTGTAGAGCTCCTTGCCGGGGGTAATGCCGAACTTGGGAGCAATGGCGCAGAGATGATTCCAGTCCTTCTCGATATTGGCGGCATTGACTACCAGGAGATATGTCTGGCCGTCGATGCAGTATGTCAGGAAGTCATCCACGATACCGCCCTTTCCGTTGGGGAAGCAGTCGTACTGAATCTTGCCGGGATAGAGGACAGAGGCATCATTGGATGACACATACTGTACGAATGCGAGAGCATTGGGTCCCTTGACCCAGAACTCTCCCATGTGAGAAACATCGAAGACACCTACGCCTTCGCGCACTGTCTTGTGCTCCTCGTTGATACCTACATATTCCACCGGCATGTTATAACCGGCGAAGGGCACCATCTTGGCACCCAAAGCGATGTGCTTCTGAGTAAAAGCTGTGGTTTTCATAAAGCGGTTATTGTTCGTTATGGTTGAGTTGATGTTTATTTGGATTTCCTGGCATGCAGGTTCTGGCGGATGTCGTAGATCCATACGTCCTCAGGGCAGAACTCATACTCCATGACATCGTTCATGGCCTTGAGAGCTTCCCTGTAGTCATTGTATGCAGCCACTGAAACTACCTCAAAACCGTTGTTGAAGAGGATAACCCTGGGAGTGTAGCCGTTCTTCTCCAGAAGAGCGTACATCTTCTCAGCATTGCCCTCTACCTTAAAACTGCCGAGGATAACATGATACCTTCCGGCACTCTCGTCCAGCAGGTTCTTATTCTCCTCCGCCGCTTTCGCCTGCTCAAGTGCAAGCGCCTTGGCCCTGTTGATAGAATCCAGCTGTCTCTGCTTGCGCGCCTGCTCCACTGCCTCGCGCTTCATCTGCTCGAGTTCCTTGGAGGTGGGCTTGCCTACCAGTGAACGGAAAAAGTCGCAGCCGGTCACCAGCATTAGGGCGACCAACAAGGTAGAAATTAGTCTAAAAGCTTTCATTACTGACAATTATTAAGTTTTACCATTTCAATATATCCAACAAAAGTACTCAAATAATAGCATTGCCGCAAAAAAAAATGTATATTTACCGCGTAAATTTAAAAATTGTCGGATGGATAATAGTCTAAAGCATTTTTTCGGCAGTCTGAGAGACCATATCGGCAACATCGTCAACCTCAACGAACACATCGATACCGATAAAGCCTCACAGTATATCCGCAGCAACATAGAGTTCAAGGGACCGAACGCATACATCCTGGCCTTCGCCATCGTAATAGCGTCCGTAGGCCTCAATACCAACTCCATACCCGTCATCATCGGAGCCATGCTCGTATCCCCCCTCATGGGTCCTATCTTCGGCATAGGCTACGGTCTCGGAACCAACGATACGTCCTTCATCAAGACCGCTTTCAAGAATCTGCTGATAATGGTCGTCATCAGTATCCTGGCCTCCAGCATATACTTCCTGGTATCACCTCTGGAGCTGGAGAACCCGACTGAACTTCTGGCCCGCACCAACCCTACCATATACGACGTACTGATAGCACTTTTCGGAGGTTTTGCAGGCATCATAGAGATCAGCCGCAAGGACAAGGGCACTGTAATCTCAGGTGTAGCCATAGCCACAGCACTCATGCCTCCGCTCTGCACAGCGGGTTTCGGACTGGCCTCGGGAAGCCTGAAATACTTTGCCGGAGCGATGTACCTGTTCTTCATCAACAGTATCTTCATTGCGATAGCCACTTTCCTGACGGTCAAGTACCTCAAGTTTCCCATGGCTACATTCACCGACCCGGCCAGAAAGAAGAGAGTCAGCCGCTGGGTAGCCGCGTTGACCATAATTATCGTTGCGCCCAGCGTCTACTCAGCCGTCATCATGATCAGGGAGAACAACTTCAACCACACTGCCAAGGAATTCATCGCCGAGAACAAGGAAATGGCCCGCAGCTACATCTACGACTACGACATCTACTCCCACAGCAAACCGCCCAAACTGGAACTGTTCATTGCCGGAGAGGCCCTGGGACAAGACCAGCTCAGCTCCCTTTACCGCTCCGCCCATGATTTCGGCCTGACCGACGACCAGCTCATCATCACCCAGAGGGCCGCCACAGACCAGAACGAGATGACCGACAGAGTGGCCATCCAGAGCATCTACGAGCGCAGCGACCAGGAGATACAGAAGCGCGAGCAGATCATCTCCGACATGAGGAAAGAACTTCAGGCATATCAGGCCAAGGAACTGCCGTACGAGCAGATAACCAACGAGCTGATGGCCCAGTACCCGTCCCTGTCCGACGTCACTCTCACACGCGGATACTCCATCAGCACCGACTCCCTTGGAAGGACAGAGGAGATCATCATCATACTGAAGGCCGGACGCACCATATCCCAGGAGAATATGGAAAAACTCCGGAAGTGGCTCACCGTCCGCCTGGACTTCGAGAATGTCAAACTGTTGCAGCAGTAGCCGATGCCGTCCCTGAGCTTACTGCTGGCCATTGTCGACACCGTGTCGGTCCTCTTCCTGGGGGACATCATGCAGCACAGGCAGCAGCTTCATTCCGCGCTCATACCCGGCTCCGACACCCTCCAGTCCGCCTCTTATGACTACTCCTCCTATTTCCGCCACATACAGCCTATGATTGACGCGGCGGACTTCACCGTAGCCAACATGGAATTCTGCCTGGGAGGCCCTCCCTACACAGGATACCCCTCATTCTCAGCCCCCGAGTCCCTGGCAGAGGAGGCCGCTGACGCCGGAGTGGACCTCTTCCTGTGCGCCAACAACCACATCTGCGACAGAGGACGCCGCGGACTGGCCTCGTCCATTGACCGCTATGAGGCCCTAGGAGTTCCTTTCACCGGCATCTACAGGGACAGCCTGTCCGAGGCCTCGGCCAACCCCTTCATCACAGACATCGGCGGAGCCAGAGTGGCCTTCGTCAATTTCACCTACGGCACAAACGGAGTGAGCGTTCCTCCCCCCTTCATCGTCAATAAAATGGAGAGCGGCGCCGTCCGGGAGGCCATCCGCAGGGCACAGGAGGCCGGAGCAGACATCATCATAGCCCTGCCGCACTGGGGTCCCGAATACGTCACCGAGCCATCCGTCAGGCAGAAGGAATGGGCCGGAAGACTGCTGGAATGGGGAGCGGACGTCGTCATAGGGACTCACCCCCATGTAGTCCAGCGGGCCGAGCTGCCTGTGGTCTACTCACTGGGCAATCTCATTTCCAACATGAGCCGCCGCGACACCGAGCTCGGCCTGGCCTACCGCCTGGACATCGCCGTCACATTCTGGGGGCTGGCATACGTGGCCGGAGGAGAGGCACTGCCGCTGTGGTGCTCCCGCCCGGGCGGTTACGGGGAACAGTACACCGTACTCCCGGTCAAGGAATTTCTGAACAGGAAGGAGGAATTCCTCGGCGGCTGGAACTATGACAGGATGATAGAGACTTACAACCGACTGAAACCATTGTTTGAACAATAGAATATGACAGAAAAGACAATATCAATCGAGGGTCTTGACTCCGTGGACGTCTACGGGGTCAATGACCGGAAGCTGGACAGAATGAGACACTATTTCCCCGAAGTGAGGATAATCGCCCGGGGGACGGACATCAGGCTCGAGGGGCCGGACGAGCAGGTGGAGCTGCTCTCGCAGAGAATACAGGCCCTCACGGCCATCCTCCGCAGGGGAGGCGGGGTCAGCGACAGCGACCTGGAGAGAATGCTCGACTGGCAGACCTATCCCTCGGAGCTCGAGGAAAGGGAGCCGGCGCACAATGAGGAATACTACAACATCGTCTACGGCAATGAGGGCCGCATCGTTAAGGCCCGCACCCGCAACCAGCGCCGTCTGGTCGACGAGTACTACCGCAACGACCTCATCTTCGCCCTCGGCCCGGCAGGCACAGGTAAGACGTACACAGCCATCGCACTGGCTGTCAGGGCGTTGAAAAACAAGGAAGTAAAGAAACTGATACTCACCCGCCCGGCAGTGGAGGCCGGCGAGAGACTGGGATTCCTGCCCGGCGACATGAAGGAGAAGCTGGACCCTTACCTCCAGCCCCTGTACGATGCCCTGCACGACATGATCCATCCCCGCAAGCTGCAGATACTCATGGAGGAGGGCATCATTCAGATAGCGCCGCTGGCCTACATGAGGGGCCGCACCCTGGACAGCGCCTTCGTCATCCTGGACGAGGCCCAGAACACCTCCCTGGGACAGTTGAAGATGTTCCTGACCCGCATGGGCTGCAACGCCAAGTTCATCGTCACCGGTGACGCCACCCAGATAGACCTGCCCAATAAAAAAGACTCCGGGCTGATGCGCGGAGTCGATCTGGTACGGAATATAAAAGGTATTGCCGTTATCAATTTCGGGACAGAGGACATGGTGCGGCATCCGCTCGTCACCAAGATCATCAAGGCGTTCGACAAAGTCGAGGAGGCTTAGCGGGGCCTTTCTACCAACTTCCGCCGGCTCCGCCTCCACCGAATGAGCCGCCTCCGAAACCGCCGCCGAAGCCGCCGGAGAAACCGCCGCCTCCGCCGAAACCGCTGCCGCCGCGGCTGCCCCCCAGCATGGATGACCAGAATATCGCATCCGCCACCGAGGACGTACGGCTGCCGCCGCTGCTGATGTTCCTGGGGCCGTTGTTGCCGAAGAGTGCCCCGATTATTATCAGGACGAACAGCAGTCCGAAGACTATCATCGCTATCGAGCCGCCAGTGCCGATGGAGTCCTCATATTCCTTGTATGATATCTCTCCGGCCGCGAGCCGCATCAGTACATTCAGGGCCGCCGCCACACCACCTGTATAGTCATTCTCCCTGAAACGGGGAATCATCTCGTTCTCTACGATACGTTTGGCTATGGCATCCGGAATCGCCCCTTCCAGACCGTAACCCACCGCTATGTAGACCTGACCGGAGGAGCGGGAGGTCTTGGGCTTGACCAGCACCACCACCCCATTATCGAATTTATCCGAGCCTACGCCCCACTGCTCCCCTATTTCGTATGCGAACATAGCCGGCTCCATGCCGTCGAGGTCATCGACCGTCACCACTACGATACGGTTGGAAGTCGAGTCGGCGAAATCCACCAGCACCCGGTTCATATACTCCGCGTCGGAGCGGGAGAACACCCCCGCGAAGTCATTTACCGCCCTGGGCACGGAGGGCTTGGGGGGAATCTGTGCAGAAGCGCTCACCGTCAGCGCCAGGACTGCGGCGAGGAGCGGGATGGACCTGAATATTCTACTGATTGTCCTCATAGGAAATATCGTCCGGAAGTTCATTGACATCGTCTTTCTGATACGGGAAGAAAGCCTTGAGTTTCTCTCCCACCGCCAGCACCGCCCTGGACATACCGCCCGTGAAGTCCCCCGAGCGGAAATCCGCGGCCATGCCGTCCTTGACCTCGTTCCAGAAACCGGCGCCGACCTTCTCATTGATCCCCGAGTCCCCGATAATGGCGAACTTGTGGGACTTGAGGGCAAGGTAGATGAGCACTCCGTTGCGGTCCTTGGTCCGGAACATCCCCAGTTTTGAGAATACGTAGGCTGCCCGCAGGCAGGGGTCGCCCTTGCACACCTGCTCCAGGTGCACGCGGATCTCGCCGGAGGTATTCTTCTCCGCTGTCTGAATGGCCCTTACCAGGGCCTCCTTGCTCTCCTTCCTGAGCAGATCCCCGGCAGTCATCACTCGAAGCTGACTACGGGTGCCTGCTCGGCTCCCTCGGAAGCCTCGAAGTAACCCTTCTTCTCGAAGCCGAACATGCCGGCGAAGATGTTGTTGGGGAAGCGGCGGATGGTCACGTTGTAGTTGCGGGCCGCCTCGTTGAATTTCTGACGCTCGACGGTGATCCGGTTCTCGGTACCCTCAAGCTGGGCCTGGAGTTCCAGGAAGTTCTGGTTGGCCTTCAGGTCGGGGTAGCGCTCGACTGAGACGAGCAGACGTCCGATGGCGGTTCCGAGTTCATTCTGGGCACTCATGAAGCGGGCGAGCTCCTCCTCGGAAAGAGTGGAGGGGTCGACTGTAGCCTGAGTGGCCTTGGCCCTGGCCTCCACCACTGCCTCGAGAGTCGACGACTCATGCTCGGCGTAACCCTTGACCGTAGCCACGAGATTGGGAACCAGATCGGCCCTGCGCTGATAGACATTCTCCACCTGGGCCCATGCCTGGGAAACGGTCTCGTCCGTGCGCACCATGGAGTTATACATTCCTTTGATCCAGAAGAACAGGACCAGCACCACCGCCACGATGACGATGAGTATTACATAACCTTTTTTCATTTTCTATATCATTGTGATTATACAGTCTGTTTTGCTTACTGTTCCTGCGCCAGTCTGACACAGCGAACCGAGACACCGTAGCTTGTCTTGTCCGTATAGTAGACATCGAATGTATCGGTGTTGTAGTAAATGAAACGGTAGGGAACCATTCCGTTCTCCATCTCAGAAGAAGCCCACCACATACCGTAGGAGGCTATATTCTCGTACTCCCCGTAATTGTCCCTGGAGTTGCCTGTGGGGAAGCCGTTCCATCCGGCGGTGTTTGTGTGCAGGTTGTCGGGAGAATAGGGCCACATGGCCGATTCATTGACGGTTATGGGGGCGGACAGAACCTCTCCTATACCGTCCCAGTGATCATAGAAATCCACCTCTGTTTTACCCACCGCCAGGGCAAGGTCCTCCCAGTCCTCGACCGTGGGGACCGACCATCCTTCAGGACACGCTCCCTGAGGTCCTCCGCCAAGGCCGCTGCCGGACTCGCCGAGAGTGGCGTCCTGCCAGGAGTACAGGCGGCCGAATATCCTGTCAATCCCATCCGAGTCGTCATAAGGCCTGCCGAGAGTAAGGCCGTCATGCGCTCCGTCATACAGCAGGTTCTGGGTGAACCAGTCGAGGTTGCCGTAACGACGGTACTGGTAAACCTGTCCGTCACGCCTGTCCTTTATTGTATCCGTGCCCGGTGTCCATCCGGCCACGCCTCCCGCATCAGTGGTAATCACCTGTACAGATGAAGTGCGTGAACGCGAGTAATATTCGCCCGACTTGGAACGGGCATACGCCGTTATCGAATACAGCCCCGGCTCATCGGGCAGAGTCATGCTCACCGCCTGTCCCGTCAGTGTATCGGTATCCGTCCCGTCCAGCTCAATATCCGACGACACCCAGAAATACTCCAGGTCCGACCCGCTGGGCGTGGTAATACCTGAGACATACGACTCCACTTTCTGCCCCACCACTGCATAGGAGGGAAAATCAAAATTCAGATCACCGCTCATCGACAGTCTGTCATCATCTTCGTCCTTTTTACAGCCTGTCAGCATTACTGCCAGAAGCACCGGTAGGATGGCAAGTATTCTCAAACTCTTTCTATCCATTTTTCCTTTCAAATAAATTCAAGGTACAAATATGCATCAATTTTTCTTAGTTTTGCAAACTGAAAACAAATTTACTAAAATCATGCCATCTATGCGCCACTGCCTCCTTTTGATTGCCGCGACAGCTGTTCTGTCATCGGCTCTAAGTTCATGCAGCTCCCGTCCGGAATACCGCCGCATCGAGGGATTCGCCCAGGGCGGCACATTCCATATAATATATTCCGCGCCCGCGGCAGGGGTGGACGAGGACACCGTAATATCACTGGTATCCCGCCGTCTGCAGGACATAGACTTCTCAATCTCAGGCTACAATAAGGGCTCGCTCCTCTCCAGGTTCAACCGCGGGGAGAACATCGTTCCTGACAGGTATTTCCTCGAGCTGTTCGATATGTCCAGGAAACTGTGGGAGGAGACAGGGGGGCTGTTCGACGTGAGCGGAGGACCGCTGTTCGACTTCTGGGGATTCGGATTCAAGGACCCCTCCGGACTTGACAGCCTGCGGGATGACGCCCGCACAGCCCGCATAGTGGACTCCCTGCTGGAATTCACGGGCATGGACCTGCTGACTCTGGAAGAAGGCCGGATAATCAGGAAGGATCCCAGGGTACAGCTCAACTTCAACGCCATAGCCCAGGGCTATACCTGCGATGTGGTGGCGGACCTGCTGGACAGCCTAGGAGTGCAGGACTATCTGGTCGAGGTGGGCATGGAGATAGTCTGTAAGGGACTCAATCCTTCAGGCAAGCCGTGGAGAATCGGCATTGACGCACCGGTTGACGGTTCTCAGACAGCGGGAGAGAACGTACAGAAATTCCTGGACCTGACGGACTGCGGCATCACCACCTCAGGCAACTACCGCAAATATTTCATAGTGGACGGCAAGAAATACTCCCACTCCATCAACCCCGTGACCGGATATCCCGTACAGCACGACCTGCTGAGCGCCACCGTAATATCGACCGACACAGCCCGGGGCGGAGCCCTCTCCGACGCATACGCCACCTACTGCATGGTTCTGGGCAAGGATGCAGCAGCCAGGTTCATCGGCTCGCGCGGCGACCTGCGCGGATATCTCATCTACGACGGCGGAGTCATCGACATGCTCAAGGACGGCTCGGAAATCCACACTGCATACGGCCGGGTCGAGGAATATCCTCAGTTCGAATCCGGGCACATGAGTCCCCGTCAGGTCTACGTATGGCTGCCCGACGGATACTCCCCGCGTGAGAAATATCCGGTGCTGTACATGCACGACGGCCAGATGCTCTTCGACGACACATGGACATGGAACGGCCAGGAATGGCAGGTGGACGAAGTGATGGGAAGGCTTATCGCGGAAGGGACGATTCCGCCTGCGATAGTAGTAGGCGTCGCGCACGGGAACAACCGCTTCGGAGAATATTTTCCCGAGAAAGTGCTGGGATATCTGGACAGCGTACCGGCCGCCTCCGCGTCCGCTCAGGCACTTGACTACATGCTGTCCTTCTGCGACGTATATGAGGCCGACGAATACCTCCGTTTCCTGACCACGGAGCTCAAGCCCTTCATCGACTCCCGCTACTCCACCCTGCCCGACCGGGAGCACACCTTCATAGCCGGCTCCAGCATGGGCGGCCTCATCTCGATGTACGCCCTCTGCGAATACCCCGATGTATTCGGAGGAGCAGCCTGCATGTCCACCCACCTTCCCATGATCACCAGCGCCGACTACGCCAGGGCTGCGCACATCTCCCAGACAGTCTTCGACGCATTCCTGCGCTATCTTTCGGACCATCTTCCCGCCGCCGGCTCCCGCCTGCTCTACACCGACCGCGGCGACTCCACACTCGACGCCCTCTACCCTCCCTACCAGGACCGCCTCGACAGTCTCCTCACCTCCAGGGGCTGGACCGCCCCCTACTGGCAGACCCGCGTCTTCCCCGACGCAGCCCACACCGAGCACGACTGGGCCGCACGACTGCACGTTCCCGTCACATTCCTGCTGCAGTAGCACCACAGCGGCCCTATAACGGCACTGATTCCAGCATTCCACAGCACTTCAGCATCGGGAGCGCCGCAGCAAACAACATGCTTAATTATCAGCTCCTTGCCTAATCCTATCGCTCCCAAGACAAGGTTCTGAAGGCCCCTCGGGAGAAATCAGATTCGCTATACACCTATAAATCAACCCCTTTTCATCTCAAGCCTCTCCCGAAAACCAGATAAGATAAAGCGTAGCGTCACCTCTTCCCGACAAAAAAGGCTCCATGAAGGTGACCTACACAAATACCCGGAGCGAAGCGACTAAGCCTTCCCCCACGGGGAAGGTTTGGATGGGGGTAAAGCATAGCGTCACCTCTTCCCGACAAAAAAGGCTTCCATGACGCAAGCATCTTT